>OCJU01000035.1_pt1 | contig 124384 bp, 66 predicted proteins | sample 1480821 | NCBI WGS metagenome assembly OCJU01 (sample SAMN05301490, study PRJEB22388) | human gut metagenome | isolation source: Infant 2 DOL 12 skin | host: Homo sapiens | place: USA: Pittsburgh, Magee-Womens Hospital of UPMC | collected 2013/2014
CGCTGTCGTGGGTTGGCGACGATGCCGCGCAACAGGTTGCGCCAATGGCCGGCCAAGCGTTCCACGGTGGAGGCGTCGAACAGATCGGTGGCATAGTCGAAGGAGGCCCAGATGCCGTTTTCGTCTTCCTGAATATCCAGCGTCAGGTCGAACTGCGCAGTCTGGCCGTCCCAGGCCAGGCCTTCCAGACGCAGGTCCTCCAACTGAACCTCGGGCGTCACCGAGCGTATCTCGCTCTGATGGTTGAACAGCACCTGGAACAGTGGGTTATGGCTGGCATTGCGCTCCGGCTGCAAGGCTTCCACCAGTTGCTCGAACGGCAGGTCCTGGTGCGCCTGGGCCTCCAGCGCGCGTTGGCGGGCCTGTGCCAGCAGCTCGTCGAAGCCCATCCGACCGTCCAGGTCGGCCTTGAGCACCTGGGTGTTGACGAAGAAGCCGATCAGCCGCTCGGTCTCCACGCGGTTGCGATTGGCGATCGGCACACCGACACGGATATCCGCCTGCCCGCTGTAGCGATACAGCAGCGCCTGGAACGAAGCCAGCAACAGGGCGAAGGCAGTAGCCCCCTCCTGCTGGGCCACGCGCCTGAGCGCCTGGGACAGATCAATATCCAGTTCCAGGATGAACTGGGCACCACGATGGCTTTGCCGAACCGGGCGCGGCCGGTCGAACGGCAACTCCAGCACCGGCTGCTCGCCGCCCAGCAGGCCGGTCCAGTACGCCAACTGGCGCTCCTTTTCCCCCGCCTCCATCCAGCTGCGCTGCCACAGGGCGTAGTCCGCGTACTGGATCGGCAGGGCCGGCAACACCACGTCGAGCCCTTGGCTGTAGCCGGCATAGAGCTGGACCAGTTCCTCGACCATCACCTGCATCGACCAACCATCGGACACGATGTGGTGCTGGACCAGCACCAGTACATGGTCGTCCTCGGCCAGTTGCAACAGGTTCACCCGCAGCAGCGGCCCCCGTTCCAGGTCGAATGGCTGCACAACGATGGCCTGTATCCGTTCGATCAGGCCTTCTTCACCGAACTGTTCCCGCTCGATGGAAACGCTAACCGCAGGTTGTACCTGCTGGTACGAACGCCCTCCCTCCAGCCGGAAGCGGGTACGCAAGGTTTCATGCCGCGCGACCAGGCTGTCGAAGCTGCGTTGCAAGGCATCCACGTCCAGCCGCCCGCGTAGGCGCAAGGCACTCGGAATATGGTAGGCCGCGCTTTCCGGCTCCAGTTGCCAGAGGAACCACTGACGCTCCTGAGCGAAGGACAGTGCCAACGGTTGCTGCCGATCGGCAAGCGGTATCGTCGAGACCGCATCCGTCGTGCGTTCCAATCCCTGGGCGAACGCTTCCAGAACCGGCCGCTCGAACAACGCCTTCAGGCTTGCGTCCAACTGCTGCTCCTGGCGAACCCGAGAAATCACCCGGGTAGCCAGCAACGAATGACCGCCCAGTTCGAAGAAGTTGTCGTCCAGGCCGACCCGTTCCACTCCCAGGATCTCCGACCAGATCGCTGCGATGCGCTGCTCCAGCTCGCTACCGGGCGCTCGATAGGCCTGTTGCGACAGGCTCGCATCCGGTTGCGGCAACGCCTGCCGGTCGAGCTTGCCATTGACCGTCAGCGGCATCCGCTCCAGCAGCATCAGGTGCGCCGGCACCATGTAGTCCGGCAGGTGCCGCTTCAGCGACTCCCGCAGCGACTCCCGCAGACGCTCAGCATCCTCCGCCGAGTCCGCCACCACGTATCCCGCCAGTTGCGTGCCGCCGACTCCGTCATGGGCCAGCACCACGGCATCGCGTACCCCGGCCAGACCGGCGAGCGCCGCTTCGATCTCGCCCAGTTCGATACGGAAGCCGCGAACCTTCACCTGGTGGTCGATACGCCCGATGTACTCGATATTGCCATCCGCCTGGAACCGCGCCAGGTCGCCGGTACGGTACAGCCGCTCGCCGGCGCCGCCGGGGAACGGGTTCGGCACGAAGCGGGTGGCACTCAACCCGGGCCGCCTCAGGTAGCCGCGCGCCAGCCCGGCGCGACCGATGTACAGCTCGCCCACCGCGCCGCGCGGCACCGGGTTCAGGTCACGGTCGAGGATGTACCAGGACAGGTCCGGGATGGTCCCGCCAATCGGACTGACCAGGCCACCTTCCAGGTCGGCCTCGCTCACCGGACGGTAGGTTACGTGCACCGTGGTCTCGGTGATGCCGTACATGTTCACCAGTTGCGGCTGGCGATCGCCGAAGCGCTGGAACCACGGCCGCAGGCTCTGCAGATCCAGCGCCTCGCCACCGAAGATCACGTAGCGCAGCGCCGGCTGCTGCGTCGCCATGTCGGCGGAACAGGCCACCGCCATCAGTTGCTTGAACGCCGACGGCGTCTGGTTGAGCACCGTCACGCCTTCGCGGCACAGCAGACGGTAGAAGTCTTCCGGCGAACGGCTCACCCATTGCGGCACGATCACCAGGCGCCCGCCATAGAGCAGCGCGCCGAAGATTTCCCAGACCGAGAAATCGAAGGCGTAGGAATGGAACAACGTCCACACGTCCCGCTCGTCGAAGCCGAACCAGGCCTCGGTGGCGCTGAACAGGCGCAGCGCGTTGCGGTGGGTGAGCAATGTGCCCTTGGGCTTGCCGGTCGAGCCCGAGGTATAGATCACGTAGGCCAGGTTGTCCGCCGATAGCGTCGGGAGCGGATCGCTCTCGGCGTAGCCATCCAGCACCAGACCGTCGATGGCCAGCACCTCCACCCCCGCCTGCCGTGGCAGGCGCTCGAGCAGATGCCCCTGGGTCAGCAGCAGCCGTACCCCACTGTCGTCGAGGATATGCGCCAGGCGCTCCTCTGGCGCCGCCGGGTCCAACGGCAGGTAGGCGCCGCCGGCCTTGAGGATCGCCAGCAAGCCGACCAGCATGTCCAGCGAACGCTCCAGCGCCAGCCCGACCGGCACGTCCGCGCCAACGCCGCGAGCGATCAGGCAGTGCGCCAGGCGATTGGCCCGCGCATTCAGTTCGCCGTAGCTCAGCCGTTGTTCGTCGAGGATCAGCGCAACCGCCTGTGGCCGTTGCCGCGCCTGCTCCTCGAAACGCTGCTGCAAGGTGCCCTGCACCGCGCACTCGCGCTGGGCCGGGTTCCATTCGGAGAGGGTCTGCCGGCGCTCCGGCGCATCCAGCAGCGGCAACTCGCCGAGCCGCTGTCGTGGGTTGGCGACGATGCCGCGCAACAGGTTGCGCCAATGGCCGGCCAGGCGTTCCACGGTGGAGGCGTCGAACAGGTCGGTGGCGTAGTCGAAAACGGCGCAAAAACGCTGCTCTTCGTCCGTCAGGTCCAACGTCAAGTCGAACTGCGCCGTCCGGCTGTCGAACTGCACGCTTTCCATCTGTAACTCGTCGAAGCGGAATGCCTGGCCGTTGCCACGGGCTTCGCTCTGGTAGTTGAACAGCACCTGGAACAGCGGGTTGTGGCTAAGACTGCGCTCCGGCTGCAAGGCCTCCACCAGTTGCTCGAACGGCAGGTCCTGGTGCGCCTGGGCCTCCAGCGCGCGTTGGCGGGCCTGTGCCAGCAGCTCGTCGAAGCCCATCCGACCGTCCAGGTCGGCCTTGAGCACCTGGGTGTTGACGAAGAAGCCGATCAGCCGCTCGGTCTCCACGCGGTTGCGATTGGCGATCGGCACACCGACACGGATATCCGCCTGCCCGCTGTAGCGATACAGCAGCGCCTGGAACGAAGCCAGCAACAGGGCGAAGGCAGTAGCCCCCTCCTGCTGGGCCACGCGCCTGAGCGCCTGGGACAGATCAATATCCAGTTCCAGGATGAACTGGGCACCACGATGGCTTTGCCGAACCGGGCGCGGCCGGTCGAACGGCAACTCCAGCACCGGCTGCTCGCCGCCCAGCAGGCCGGTCCAGTACGCCAACTGGCGCTCCTTTTCCCCTGCCTCCATCCAGCTGCGCTGCCACAGGGCGTAGTCCGCGTACTGGATCGGCAAAGCCGGCAGCGCTAGCTCGAGCCCTCGACTATAGGCGGCATAGAGCTGGACCAGTTCCTCGACCATCACCTGCATCGACCAACCGTCGGACACGATGTGATGCTGGACCAGCACCAGCACATGGTCGTCCTCGGCCAGCCGCAACAGGCTCACCCGCAGCAGCGGCCCACGCTCCAGGTCGAACGGCCGCGCGATCGTCGTCTCGACCTGCCGAGCGAGGGCGCCCTCCTCGAGCGGCCCCAACGCGACGATATCCAACGGCAATGCCATGGATGCGGCGATCTCCTGGCGCGCCTCGTCGCCGTCGAGGCGAAAACGGGTGCGTAGGGTCTCGTGCCGCGCAACCAGGCTGTCGAAGCTGCGTTGCAGGGCATCCAGGTCCAGCCGCCCACGTAGACGCAAGACACTCGGGATATGGTAGGCCGCGCTTTCCGGCTCCAGTTGCCAGAGAAACCACTGTCGCTCCTGGGCATAGGAGAGCCGCAGGGGCTCGCCGTCCTGACGCTTGAACACTGGCGCGATCTCGAAGAGATTGACACCTTGCTGCTTGAGCAGGACAGCCAATGCCTTCCTTTCCTGGGGGGAAAGGGAGCCCACCTTCTCTATGAGTGCTTGCACGCTACCGCCTCTTAGGAAATCAGTTTTTCAAGTTCATCGGCAGATAGACGTTTGAGCGCCTCCAGGGATTTAGCCAGGGCATCTTCCACCGGCGCGCTCTCGGCCTTGAGGGTCTCGACGCCGTGGCAGAACTCACCCAGTGTCTCCGCGGTGAACATCGACTTGATCGGCACCTCCAGGTGCAGTCGTTCGCGTAGGCGGCCAATGACCTGGGTGGCCAGCAACGAGTGGCCGCCGAGTTCGAAGAAGTTGTCGTCGAGCCCGACCTGTTGCAATTGCAGGACCTCCGCCCAGATCCCCGCGACCTGTTGCTCCAGATCGCTTCGCGGCGCCACGTAGACCTGCTGCAACAGGCTCGCATCCGGCTGTGGCAGGCCCTTGCGGTCCAGCTTGCCGTTCGGCGTCAGCGGCATCCGCGCCAGGAACAACAGGTGCGACGGCACCATGTATTCCGGCAGGCGCTCGCGCAGCGCCGTCTTCAACTGCGCCCGGCACTCCGCCTGCGCTTCCGGCGAATCCGCGACCGCCGGCTCCTGCGCCACCACGTAGCCCACCAACTGCTGGCCCACCGCGCCCGGCTGGGCCACCACCACCGCCTCGCGCACCGCCGGATGCTCGCGCAGGCGCGCCTCGATCTCTCCCAGTTCGATGCGGAAGCCTCGGATCTTCACCTGGTGATCCACCCGTCCGAGGTAATCCACCACCCCATCCGCACGCCCACGGGTCAGGTCGCCGCTGCGGTACAGCCGGCTGCCCGGCGCACCAAAGGGATCCGGCACGAAACGCTCGGCGGTCAGCGCCGGACGCTCCAGGTAGCCGCGCGCCACCCCTTCCCCGCCCAGGTACAGTTCGCCCGCCACGCCTACCGGCAGCAGGTTCAACTGCCCGTCGAGGATGTAGCCGCTACGGTTGCCCAGCAGCGTACCGATCGGCATGTAGGCCGCGCCGCAGGCATCGCCCGCTCGCGCTTTCCACAGCAGCGGCGTCACCACCGTCTCGGTCGGGCCGTAGCCGTTGAACAGGTACTTCGGCTTCAGCGCCCGCCACGCCAGGTCATAGCTGGCCTGCGCCACCGCGTCGCCGCCGAAGCAGTAGACCCGTACCGGCGGCGGGTTGCCGTCGCGCTCGGCATGCTCGGCCAGTTGCTGCAGGTACACCGGCGGGAACACCCCCACCGTTACCCCGTGGCGATGCATCTCGGCGTAGGTCCGTTCCGGCAGCCACAGGCTGTCGTCGCGGATCAGCACCCGCGCGCCGTTGATCAACGGGTGCATCCAGCCTTCGTGGGAACCGTCGAAGGCGAACGACATGAAGTGCAGCTCGCAGTCCTCCGGGGTCATCTCGTAGCGCTCGCCGGTGGCCACGATATGGGCGATCAACGGACCGTGGGACACCGCCACGCCCTTGGGCATGCCGGTGGAGCCGGAGGTGTAGATCACATAGGCCAGGTTGTCGCCGTGCAGCGCCACCTCTGGATCATGGGCGGGGAAGCCGGCCCACTCCTCCTCGCGATCCACGGACAGGCAGGACAACCCCTCGGGGATCGGCAGAAGCTCCAGCAGGTGGCTATGGGTCAGCAGCAGGTGCGCGCGACTGTCCTGCATCATGTACAGCAGGCGCTCGCGCGGGTATTCGATATCCAGCGGCACGTAGGCGCCGCCGGCCTTCAGTACCGCCAGGAACGCCACCATGATCTCCGCGCTGCGCTGCATGGCGATCGCCACCCGCACCTCGGGGCCGACGCCTCGGGCGATCAACGCATGGGCCAGGCGGTTGGCCCGGCTATCCAGCTCGGCGTAGGTGAGTTTTTCCTCGTCGAAGATCACCGCCACCGCATCCGGCGCCATACGCGCCCGCTCGGCCACTCGCTGGTGTACCAGCGGCGTTGCCGGATAGCCCGAGTCGCTGCGGTTCCAGAGCTGCCCGATGACTTCGCGCTCCTCGCGGTCGAGCATGTCCAGCTCTCCCAGGCGAGCGTCAGGCATCGCCAGGATCGCATCCAGCAGATTCTGCCAATGCCGTACCAGGCGCTCTGCGGTCGAAGCATCGAATAGATCGGTCGCATAGACCAGCGCCGCCCAGATGTCCGACTCGGACTCACAGGTATCCAGCACCAGGTCGAACTGCGCCGTATGGCTTTCCCACGCCTGCTCTTCGATGCTCAGTCCCGCGACTTCCGGCAAGCCGTGCTCGCCCCGCTCCGCCTGGTAGTTGAATAGCACCTGGAACAGCGGGCTGTGGCTGAGACTGCGCTCCGGTTGCAAGGCTTCCACCAGTTGCTCGAACGGCAAGTCCTGGTGCGCCTGCGCCTCCAGCGAGCGCTGGCGAACCTGGTGCAGCAATCGCTCGAACCCCATCTGCCCATCGATGTCGGCCTTGAGCACCTGGGTGTTGACGAAGAACCCGATCAGTCGCTCGGTTTCGACCCGGTTGCGATTGGCGACCGGCACGCCGACACGGATATCCGACTGACCGCTGTAGCGATACAGCAGCGCCTGGAACGATGCCAGCAGCAACATGAAGGTACTCGCACCCTGCCGCTGGGCAAGCGCCTTCAGCCGCCTGGCCCGCTCGGCGCCGAGTTCGAACTCCAGCCGCGCGCCGCGAAAGCTCTGCTCCGCAGGACGGGGACGATCGAACGGCAGCTCCAGCACCGGCTGTTCGCCACCCAGCAGGCCGATCCAGTACGCCAACTGGCGCTCCCTCTCTCCGGCCTCCATCCATTCGCGCTGCCAGACGGCATAGTCCGGATACTGTATCGGCAGCGCCGGCAGGGCCGCTTCGCGCCCCTGGCTGTAGGCGGCATAGAGCTGGACCAGCTCTTCGACCATCAACTGCATCGACCAACCGTCGGAGACGATATGGTGCTGGACCATGACCAGCACATGGTCATTCGGAGCCACTTCGAACAGACTGATCCGCAGCAACGCATCCGTCCGTAGGTCGAAGGGCCTGGCCATCTCCGCTTCGACTGCCGCCCTGAGCGACGCGTCATCGACATTCGCCAGGTTATGCCGGGAAACCTGCAACTGCCCATCGGCGTCCACCACCTGAACGGTACGCAGGCCTTCCTGGCGGAAGCGGGTACGCAACGACTCGTGACGCTGTGCAAGGCGCTCGAAACTGCGCTGTAGCGCGACGACATCGAGGCCGCCGCGCAAGCGCAGGGCGGCGGGAATGTGATAGGCCGCGCTCTCCGGTTCCAATTGCCAGAGGAACCACTGGCGCTCCTGTGCATAGGACAACGGCAGCGGCTGCTCGCGGGTAACGGGCGTGATCGGCGGAACCTCCGCCGGTTTCTCGCCCAGGCTCTCGACGAATCCCTGCAGGACCGGCTGCTCGAAAAGGCTCTTCAGGCTGACTTCGATACCGAGATCCTGGCGAATCCGCGAGACCAGGCGCGTCGCCAGCAGCGAGTGTCCGCCCAATTCGAAGAAGTTGTCGGTCAGGCCGACCCGTTCGACGCCCAGCAACTCGCCCCATATCGCGGCCACATCTTTCTCCAGCGCGCTCGCCGGCGCCATGTGGTCGCGTTGCATCAGGCCGGCATCCGGCTTCGGCAGCGCCCGACGGTCCAGCTTGCCATTTGGACTGAGCGGCATCCGCTCGAGGAACAGCAGGTGCGAGGGCACCATGTAGTCCGGTAGCGAGGCCCGTAGCGCTGTGCGGATACGCTCGCGCAAAGCCGGCTGGCGAGTTTCGTCCTCGCCCCCCTCAGCCACCAGGTAGGCCACCAGTTGACCGTCCAGCGCAAGAGCCGCCGCTTCGCGTATTCCCTCCAAGTCCAGGAGGCGGGCTTCGACCTCCCCCAGCTCGATGCGGAAGCCGCGGATCTTCACCTGATGGTCGGCACGCCCCATGTACTCGATCACGCCGTCACCGCGTCGGCGCGCCAGGTCGCCGGTCCGGTAGAGCCTCGAGCCCGGTTCGCCGAAGGGGTCGGGCAAGAAGCGCTCGGCGGTCAAGCCGGGCCGATCGTGGTAGGCACGGGCCAGCCCGGCACGGCTGGCGATATAAAGCTCGCCTACCGCCCCTACGGGCAGTAGGCCGAGATGTTCATCCAGCACCAGCAACGTACGGCCGGGTAGCGCCTGGCCGATAGGACTGGCATTGCCCACCCGGGCGTTCTCGGCGGAACAATCGAAGACGCTGGACACCACCGTGGCCTCGGTCGGTCCATAGGTATTGAGCAACCTCACCCGGCCCATGCCGGCTTGCCGCCAGAGCTTCGGCCCCTCCAGTGGCATGGCTTCGCCACCGATGTGGATCTGCCGCAAGGCACCGTAGGAACGCCGTGGCTCGGCCAGGGCATCGAGCAGGAACAGGTTCCAGTACGCCGTGGGCAGGTCGGCAAGGGTCACGCCCTGCTCGACTATCTGCCGATACAGCTCACCGGTATCCCAGAGGTCGCCGCCACGCAGGACCACGCAGGCACCACGGGTCAGCGCCGGATAGAGCTGTTCGACGAAGCCGTCGAAACTCAGGGTGGCGAACTGCAATATCCGATCCTCCGGGGTGAGCGCGGAATAACCACTGGCGATACGCGAGAACTGCGCAAGCGCCGCATGGCTGATGGCCACGCCCTTGGGTTTTCCGGTGGAGCCGGAGGTGTAGATCACATAGGCCAGGTTCTCCGGCCGCAGGTTCACCACCGGATCATCCGTGGACACCGATGCGTCCCGTTCCAGGCGGTCGATGGAGAGCACCTCCAGCCCTTCGTGCAAAGGCAGCCCGGGCAGCAAATGCTCCTGGCTGAGCAACAGGCCGACGGCGCTGTCCTCGAGCATGTGACGCAAACGGTCCTGCGGATAGGTCGGGTCCAGCGGCACATAGGCACCACCGGCCTTGAGGATCGCCAGCAGACCGACCACCATGTCCAGCGAGCGCTCGACGGCGATTCCCACCAGCACATCGGGACCGACGCCACGCGCTATCAGGCAGTGAGCCAGACGATTGGCGCGGGCGTTGAGCTCGGCGTAGCTCAACGCCTGCCCCTCCAGCGCCAGTGCTTGCGCCTGCGGACGCAGACGGGCCTGCTCCTGGATCTGCAACTGGACCAGGGGCGGCAACCCACCCTCGTCGGCGTTCTCTGCCCAGGCCCGCAACAGGCAATCGCGCTCCTCGTCCAGCAACAGCGGCAACTCGGCGACCGGCCGGCCCGGTTCGGCCACGATGCCGCGCAGGAGATTCTGCCAGTGCCGAGCCAGGCGCTCGACGGTCGAGGCCTCGAACAGATCCGTGGCATAGCCGAACGATGCCCAGATACCGTCCTCGGCCTCGTGCACGTCCAGCGTCAGGTCGAAGGCCACGGAGCTGCTCCGCCACTCCATCCGCTCCAGCGACAGGCCTGGCAGTTGCACGCCCTGGTTGGCCGAACGAGAGTCGGCCTGGTGATTGAACATGACCTGGAACAACGGGTTGTGGCCGAGGCTGCGTTCCGGCTGCAAAGCCTCCACCAGTTGCTCGAACGGCAGGTCCTGGTGCGCCTGTGCCTCCAGCGCGCGCTGGCGGGCCTGGGCCAGCAACTCGTCGAAACCCATCCGGCCATTGATGTCGGCCTTGAGCACCTGGGTGTTGACGAAGAAACCGATCATCCGCTCGGTTTCAACCCGGTTACGGTTGGCGATCGGCACGCCGACACGGATATCCGCCTGTCCGCTATAGCGATGCAACAGCGCCTGGAAGGAAGCCAGCAACAGCATGAACATGGTCACACCCTTGCGCTGAACCAGCTGTTTCAAGGCAAGGGCCAGGTGTGGCTCCAGCTCCAGGTCCAATTGCGCTCCACGATAGCTGCGCAGCGGCTGCCGCGGGTGATCGAGGGGCAACTCCAGCACCGGCTGCTCGCCGCCCAGCAGGCCGGTCCAGTACGCCAACTGGCGCTCCTTTTCCCCCGCCTCCATCCAGCTGCGCTGCCACAGGGCGTAGTCCGCGTACTGGATCGGCAGGGCCGGCAACACCACGTCGAGCCCTTGGCTGTAGCCGGCATAGAGCTGGACCAGTTCCTCGACCATCAATTGCATCGACCAACCGTCGGAGACGATATGGTGCTGGACCATGACCAGCACATGCTCGTCGGCGTCCACCTCCAGCAAAGTCACCCGCAGTAACGGTCCCTGTTCGAGATCGAAGGGTCGTGCGATCTCCGCCTCGACCCGCTCCAGCAATCGCTGTTCGTCGAGTCCCCGTTGCACTTCGACTTCGAGCGCCAGCGAGACGTCGGCGGAGACGACCTGCACCCATTCATCACCCATCCGCGCGATCCGCGTGCGCAGGCTTTCGTGCCGCTCGACGAGCGCCGCGAAGCTGCGCTGCAAGGACGCAATGTCCAACCTACCGCGCAGGCGCAGGGCGGTAGGAATGTGGTAGGCGGAACTCTCCGGCTCCAGCTGCCAGAGGAACCACTGCCGCTCTTGGGCATAGGACAGCGGCAGGTTGTCCATCTCCTGGCGAGTCTGCGGGATCGGCAGGCGGGCGAAGCTCATGCCCTTGGCCTGGACACGCTGATAGAACAATTTCTGCTGCGCCAGAGGCAGGCGAACGAAGCGGGACACGAGGTCCAGGTTTGGATTGGAAAGCATGGGTCAGATCGCCTCTAGTTCGCTCATGAATTCACGAAGGTCATCGAAATCGGTGTCATTGCTGGAAGTCTGCGCCGCGGCAAGCTCGGCATAGGCTTGCAGCGACTCGGTCTGGAACAGCGCCGCCAGCGGCAGCTCCACGCCGACCTCGCTCTGCATCCGGGCAGTCACCTGGATCGCCAGCAACGAGTGGCCGCCAAGCTCGAAGAAGTTGTCGTCGAGCCCGACCTGTTGCAATTGCAGGACCTCCGCCCAGATCCCCGCGACCTGTTGCTCCAGATCGCTTCGCGGCGCCACGTAGACCTGCTGCAACAGGCTCGCATCCGGCTGTGGCAGGCCCTTGCGGTCCAGCTTGCCGTTCGGCGTCAGCGGCATCCGCGCCAGGAACAACAGGTGCGACGGCACCATGTATTCCGGCAGGCGCTCGCGCAGCGCCGTCTTCAACTGCGCCCGGCACTCCGCCTGCGCTTCCGGCGAATCCGCGACCGCCGGCTCCTGCGCCACCACGTAGCCCACCAACTGCTGGCCCACCGCGCCCGGCTGGGCCACCACCACCGCCTCGCGCACCGCCGGATGCTCGCGCAGGCGCGCCTCGATCTCTCCCAGTTCGATGCGGAAGCCTCGGATCTTCACCTGGTGATCCACCCGTCCGAGGTAATCCACCACCCCATCCGCACGCCCACGGGTCAGGTCGCCGCTGCGGTACAGCCGGCTGCCCGGCGCACCAAAGGGATCCGGCACGAAACGCTCGGCGGTCAGCGCCGGACGCTCCAGGTAGCCGCGCGCCACCCCTTCCCCGCCCAGGTACAGTTCGCCCGCCACGCCTACCGGCAGCAGGTTCAACTGCCCGTCGAGGATGTAGCCGCTACGGTTGCCCAGCAGCGTACCGATCGGCATGTAGGCCGCGCCGCAGGCATCGCCCGCTCGCGCTTTCCACAGCAGCGGCGTCACCACCGTCTCGGTCGGGCCGTAGCCGTTGAACAGGTACTTCGGCTTCAGCGCCCGCCACGCCAGGTCATAGCTGGCCTGCGCCACCGCGTCGCCGCCGAAGCAGTAGACCCGTACCGGCGGCGGGTTGCCGTCGCGCTCGGCATGCTCGGCCAGTTGCTGCAGGTACACCGGCGGGAACACCCCCACCGTTACCCCGTGGCGATGCATCTCGGCGTAGGTCCGTTCCGGCAGCCACAGGCTGTCGTCGCGGATCAGCACCCGCGCGCCGTTGATCAACGGGTGCATCCAGCCTTCGTGGGAACCGTCGAAGGCGAACGACATGAAGTGCAGCTCGCAGTCCTCCGGGGTCATCTCGTAGCGCTCGCCGGTGGCCACGATATGGGCGATCAACGGACCGTGGGACACCGCCACGCCCTTGGGCATGCCGGTGGAGCCGGAGGTGTAGATCACATAGGCCAGGTTGTCGCCGTGCAGCGCCACCTCTGGATCATGGGCGGGGAAGCCGGCCCACTCCTCCTCGCGATCCACGGACAGGCAGGACAACCCCTCGGGGATCGGCAGAAGCTCCAGCAGGTGGCTATGGGTCAGCAGCAGGTGCGCGCGACTGTCCTGCATCATGTACAGCAGGCGCTCGCGCGGGTATTCGATATCCAGCGGCACGTAGGCGCCGCCGGCCTTCAGTACCGCCAGGAACGCCACCATGATCTCCGCGCTGCGCTGCATGGCGATCGCCACCCGCACCTCGGGGCCGACGCCTCGGGCGATCAACGCATGGGCCAGGCGGTTGGCCCGGCTATCCAGCTCGGCGTAGGTGAGTTTTTCCTCGTCGAAGATCACCGCCACCGCATCCGGCGCCATACGCGCCCGCTCGGCCACTCGCTGGTGTACCAGCGGCGTTGCCGGATAGCCCGAGTCGCTGCGGTTCCAGATAGCGCCGATAGCGCTAAGCTCCGCCTTCTCGAGCATCTGCAGATCGACCAGACGTCGCTGCGGATGTTCGGCGAATGCCTCCAGCAGAGTCGTCAGGTGGCGACCCAGGCGCTCGATCGTAGCGGCCGGGAACAGTCCGCGATCGTAGCTGAATTGCAGTGACAAGCTATCCCCGCCACCCAGCGCCAGGGCCAGCGGATAGTTGGTCTGCTCGTGCATCGCTACGGCACCGAAACGCACGCCTCCAGCGGAGGACCGTTCGAGCACCTCGTCCACCGGGTAGTTTTCGAACACCAACAGGTTGTCGAAAACCGCCTCGCCGCCGAACCCCGCCCAGCGCTGCAGCTCGAACAGAGGCGTGTGCTCCTGTTCGCGCAACGCCAGGTTCTGCCGTTGCAGCCCCTGCAGCAGTTCGTCGAGGGTCATCTGTGGAGCCAGCGTTACCACCACCGGCAAGGTATTGATGAACAACCCGACCTGGTTCTCGACACCCGGCAGATCGGCAGGACGCCCGGAGACGGTGGCGCCGAAGACCACGGTGTGTTGTCCGGTATAGCGTTGCAGGAGCAGCGCCCAGCCCGCCTGGACCAGGGTATTGAGAGTGACCTGGTGGCGCCGGGCGAAATCCCGGAGCCGCGCGGTAGCCGTTGCGTCTACCTCACGCAGGTGCTCTCCGACGCCGTTGGCCGATGTCAGTCCCGGCTGAGCCAGTGCCTCGACCAATCGCGTCGGCTCGTCCAGAGCCGCCATCTGCTCGCGCCAGAATGCCTCGGTAGCTGCCGCGTCCTGCCGCTGCAGCCAGGCGATGTAGTCGCTATAGCGGCCATCCCGGGGCTGCTCCGGCGAGCGTCCGGCATAGGACTCCAGCACCTCGCTGAGCAACTGGGCATTGCTCCATCCGTCCAGCAGGATGTGATGATGGGTGTAGATCAGGTGGTGCTCACCTTCGGCAGTCTTCACCAACAGCAGCCGCAACAGTGGCGCACGCTGCAATTCGAAACCGCGTTCGCGCTCGGCCGCAGCCAGCGCGAGCAGCGCGGCGTCCCGATTCGCCGCCTGGCTCAGGTCCTCTTCGGCGAAGGGCAACTGGCGCTGTCGATAGACGATCTGCAAGGGCTGCTGCAGCTCCCCCTGCCAGGCGAAACCACTGCGCAGGATCGCGTGCCGGTCCAGGGCGGACTGCCAGGCTGCGCGGAAGCGCGGGATATCGAGGCCGGACACATCCACACGCATCTGATTGATGTAGTCGCTCGATGCCTGCTCGTACAGCGAATGGAACAGCATGCCCTGCTGCATGGGTGACAGCGGATAGATGTCCTCGACCTCTTCCAGCGCGACCGGCAGGGCATCCAGACGCGCCTGGTCCAACCCCGCCAGCGGGAAATCGGAAGGCGTCGCGCCATGCCGTGGCGAATCGCAGCAGAAGTCGACCAGCGCCGTCAGCTCAGCCACATAGTCATCGGCCAGGCGACGCACCTGGTCCTCGCCGAACATCTGCGAGCTGAAGCTCCAGTCGATGCTCAGTTCACCGTCGAACACCCGGCCATTGAGACTCAGCCAGTTGTCCAGCGGAGCGCCGGGGTCCATCTCTGCCCCCGCGCTTTCGCCAGCCGGATCCAGCAGAGCCATCTCGTCGAACTGAGCGTCGAACTGGCCCAGGTAATTGAAAGTGATCCGCGCCTGCGGCAACCCCGCCAGGACCCGGGCACTTTCCTCTCCAGCCAGATAGCGCAGCAAGCCATAACCCAGGCCCTTGTCGGGAATCGCACGCAACTGTTCCTTGATCGCCTTCAGGGACTCGCCAAGATCCGCGACCGGGCTCAGGCGCACCGGGAACAAACTGGTGAACCAACCGACGGTGCGACTCAGGTCGATATCGGCGAACAGCTCCTCGCGCCCATGTCCTTCCAGCTGTACCAGGCTTGAAGAGGCGCCGCTCCAACGGCAGACCACTCGCGCCAGGGCGGTCAGCAGAAGATCGTTGACCTGGGTACGGTAGGCTGCCGGCGCCTGCTTCAGCAGGCGTTCGGTCAAGCTGCGGTCGAAGCGACTCTGCACGGAGGTGGCGAAACGCTGCTCCAGAGCGCCTTGCGGATGCTCGCACGGAAGCTCGGCCGGCGCACCTTCCAGCAGCTCGCGCCAAAACTGCAACTGCGCCTTCATCGACTCACCACGGGCATGCTCGCTCACTCGGCCGGCCCAGGCCTTGAACGGGCTGGTCTTGCCAGGCAGCCGCGGAGCTTCTCCACGGAGGCTCTGCTGGTAAGCCCTTTGCAAATCCTCCAGCAGAATGCGCCAGGACACCCCGTCCACCACCAGATGGTGGATCACCAACAACAGACGCTGGCCGCCGTCGGCCATATCCACCAACAGGCTCCGCAACAGTGGGCCGTCGGTCAGGTCCAGGCTGCGCTGCGACTCCTCGCAGAGCGACTCCAGCGCTTGTCGGTCCACCGCCTCGGCACGCCAGAGCAGCGCACCGCCCAGCGTTGCTTCGGCATGTTCGGCATGCCAGGTTCCGTCCGTTTCATGGAAGCGCAGACGCAATGCGTCGTGATGTTCGACCAGGGCCTGCAAGGCCGCTTCGAGTGCCTTCGCATTCAGGGCCTCGCGCGGCTTCAACAGCAATGACTGGTTCCAGTGCTGGCGATTGGGAATCGGCTGTTCGAAGAACAACCGCTGGAACGGCAACAATACCGTCTCGCCGCTCACAGGCCCCTGCTCCATTTGCACCGCAGCCCCTACGCGGGCGACTCGCGCCAGCCCCTGTACGGTCTGTTGTTGGAACAGGTCCTTCGGAGTGAACTGGATGCCCGCCGCACGGCATCGACTCACCACCTGGATCGAAACGATGGAATCGCCACCCAGGGCAAAGAAGTTGTCGGTGGCGCCCACCTCCTCCAGCTTCAGCACGTCCGCCCAGACGGCCGCGATACGTCGCTCCATTTCATTCTGCGGCGCAACATGCGTCTGCCCCGCAGCAGCTTGCGGTCGCGGCAACGCCTTGCGATCCAGCTTGCCGTTCGGACTCAACGGCATCCGCTCCAGCGCCAACCACTGCGCCGGCACCATGTATTCCGGCAGGCTCGCCGCCAGGTGCGCGGCCAGGGCTTCGCGCCAGTCGCCGCTCTCGCTCTCCAGCACCACGTAGCCGACCAACTGCCTGCCGTCCACCGCCAGCACCGCCGCCTCGCGCACCCACGGATGCTCCAGCAGGCGCGCCTCGATCTCGCCCAGCTCGATGCGCAGGCCGCGCAGCTTCACCTGGTGGTCGATCCGCCCGGCGTACTCGATCACCCCGTCGGCGCGGTAGCGCGCCAGGTCGCCGGTGCGGTACATCCGTTCCCCAGCCACGAACGGGCTGGCGACGAAACGCTCGGCAGTCAGCCCCGGACGCTGGTGGTAGCCACGGGCCAGGCCCTGCCCGGCCAGGTACAGCTCGCCGAGCACGCCCACCGGCACCGGCTCCAGGTTGCCATCGAGGATGTAGCAGGCCAGGTTGGCGATCGGCCGGCCGATCGGCACCGCGTCCTTGCCCTCCTCCACGCAGGTCCAGTGGGTGACGTCGATGGCCGCCTCGGTCGGGCCATAGAGGTTATAGAGGCCGGCCTGCGGCAGCTTGGCGAACACCTGCTGCTGGGCGTCCGCCGGCAGAGCCTCGCCGCTGCAAACGATGCGTTTCAGGCTGGTGCAGGAGGCGACGTCTTCATCCTGCAGGAAGGCCTGCAGCATCGACGGCACGAAGTGCAGCGTATCGACCCCTTCGCGGTTGATCAGCGCCACCAGCTTCGCCGGATCGCGATGGTCGCCCGGCGCGGCCACCACCAAACGTGCTCCGCTCATCAGCGGCCAGAAGAACTCCCAGACCGACACGTCGAAGCTGAACGGGGTCTTCTGCAACACCGTGTCGCCGACGCCCAGCCCATAGGCCTGCTGCATCCAGCACAAACGGTTGCTCAGCGCCGAATGGCGGTTGCCGGCGCCCTTGGGCTTGCCGGTGGAGCCGGAGGTGTAGATGACATAGGCAAGATTCTCGCCGTTCAGCTCGATCCCCGGATTGTTCTCGGCATGGTTTTCCAGCCAGGCATCGGCCTGGTCCAGGTCGATCCGTTGCACACCTTGCGCCAGCGGCAGCTTCAGGTGCGACTGGCTGAGCAGCAGCTGCACGCCGCTGTCCTCCAGCATGTAGGCCTGGCGCTCCTCGGGATACTCCGGGTCCACCGGCACGTAGGCGCCGCCGGCCTTGAGGATCGCCATCAGGGCCACGACCATCTCGATGGAGCGCTCCATGGCCACGCCCACCAGGCGGTCCGCACCGACCCCGCGCTCGATCAGGGCATGCGCCAGGCGGTTGGCCCGGCGGTTCAGCTCGGCGTAGTCCAGGCGCTCCTCGCCGAAGGCCAGCGCCGGCGCCGTCGGCGTGCGCTCGACCTGCTCCTCGAACAACCGGTGCACGCCGCGTTGCAGCGGATACTCGGCCGCAGTGGCGTTCCAGCCTTCCAGCAACTGGCCACGCTCCTCGGCATCGAGCATCGGCAGCGAGTCGACGCTGGCCTGCGGGTTTTCCAGCATGCCGCGCAGCAGGTTCTGCCAATGCCGCGCCATGCGCTCGACGGTCCGCGCCTCGAACAGGTCGGTCGCGTAGGTCAGCGCCGCCCCAAGGCCGTCCGGGGTTTCCCAGGTATCGAGGGCAAGGTCGAACTGTGCGGCAGCACCGTCCCAGGCAAAACTCTCGATGTGCAAACCATCGACTTGGGCATCCTGCCGCTCGCCGCTCTGGTGGTTATACATCACCTGGAACAACGGGCTGTGGCTGAGATTGCGTTCGGGCTGCAAGGCATCGACCAATTGCTCGAACGGCAGATCCTGGTGCGCCTGCGCGCCCAGCGCCGCCTCGCGCACGCGGCCCAGTAGATCGCGGAAAGCCAGGCCAGCATCGACCTGGCAACGCAGCACCTGGGTATTGACGAAGAAGCCGATCAGGCGCTCGACCTCGGCGCGGTTGCGGTTGGCGATAGGTACCCCGACGCGAATGTCCGACTGCCCGCTATAGCGCTTCAACAGCACCTGGAACGAGGCCAACAGAAGCATGAACGGGGTGACACCCTCCCGCCGGGCGCAGGCCAGCAGCTCCTCCGATAATGGCACCGGCAGCGCCATGTCCAGACGCTGCCCGCGTCCGCTGGCCTGGGCCGGGCGCACCCGGTCGGCGGGCAGTTCCAGGACCGGCTGCTCGGCGCCCAGGCGCTCACGCCAGTAATCCAGCTGCCGCGCGCCCTCGCCGCTGTCCAGCCAGGCGCGATGCCAGGCAGCATAGTCGGCGTACTGCAGCTTCAATGGCGCCAGCGTCGGTTGTTCGCCGCGCCGCGCCGCGGCATAGGCCTGGAGCAGTTCGTCGACCATCACCTGCATCGACCAACCGTCGGACACGATATGGTGCTGGGTGATGACCAACACATGCTCCTGCCCAGCCAGCGCCAGCAGACGCACGCGCAGCAGCGGCCCACGAGCCAGGTCGAATGGCTGGCGGATTTCCTCGGCCACCCGCTGGCGCAACGTTGCTTCGCTCGCCCCGGCGCAATCCTCCAGGACAATGCGCAACGGCATGTTCGCCAGGATCGTCTGGCGCGCCTGACCGTCGACCTCCTCGAAGCGGGTGCGCAAGGTCTCGTGGCGCAGCACCAGCCAATCGAAGGCCTGCTGCAACGCCGCCTGGTCCAGGACGCCACGCACGTGCAGTACGCTGGGGAGATGATAGGCCGCGCTTTCAGGCTCCAGTTTCCAGAGGAACCACATGCGTTGCTGAGCATGCGACAAAGGCAACTCGGCGACTCGCGGCAATACTTGCAGCACAGGGGCAACGCTCGCCGCCTGGGACTCCAGGGAAGCGGCGAAGTCTGCCAGGACCGGCCGCTCGAACAGGATGCGCAAGGGTACGTCCAGCTCCAGATCCTGGCGCAGGCGCGAGACCACCCGGGTGGCGCTGAGGGAGTGACCGCCGAGTTCGAAGAAGTGCTCGTCGCGGGCGATGCCCTCGACACCGAGCAGCGCCTCCCAGATCGCTGCGACCGAACGTTCGAGCCCCTCCCGCGGAGGCTCTCCGGCCTGGCGGCGGGCAGCTGCGTCCACCTTCGGCAGCGCCTTGCGATCCAGCTTGCCGTTGGCGTTCAGCGGCAAGCTGGACAGCACCTGCCAAGCCGTCGGTTGCATGTACGCAGGCAAGCGTCCGGCCAGCCAGGTGCGCAGCTCCGCCAGAAGGTCCTCACCCCGCATAGCGTCACGCCCCACCAGGTAGGCCGCCAGCAGCGGACCACCGACGCCATCCAGCGCCACGACCGCTGCTTCCGCCACATACGGGTGTGCAAGCAGTTGGCTCTCGATTTCGCCGATCTCGATGCGGAAACCACGGATCTTGATCTGCTGATCGGCGCGGCCGAGATATTCGACCTGACCGTCGACGCGATAACGCGCCAGGTCCCCGGTGCGATACAGGCGCTCGCCCGAACCTGAGAACGGATCGGCCACGAAACGCTCGGCGGTCTGGCCGGGGCGGCCCAGGTAGCCACGAGCCAAGCACTGGCCGCCGATGTACAGCTCGCCGATCATCCCCGGCGCACATGGCTGCAGGGCTGCGTCCAGTATGCAGGCCCGGCGCGCACCGAGCGCGCGGCCGATAGCGGGAGCGCCGCCCTCTTGCGCCCGACAGTGCCAGGCCAGCGGAGTGATCACCGCCTCGGTGGGACCGTAGGCGTTGAACCAGGCTTCAGCCTGCACCGCCTGCTGGGTCAGCAGGCTGGCGTCCCAGGCTTCGCCGCCGAGGATGCAGGTGCGTACCGCGATCCGGCGGCCGGCGTGGCGCAACTCCTCCGCCTGTTGCTGAAGATAAGCCGGCGGTAGATCGAGGATAGTCACCGCGTGCCGCTCCACCTCATCCGCCAGATGTTGCGCGCTCCACTGTCCGGCGTCGCCGAGCAGGACCCGGGCTCCTGCCAGCAGGGGTACGAAGAGTTGTTCGGCAGCGGCATCGAAACTGATCGAGGCGAACTGCAATTGGCAGTCGCCAGGGCCGACGCCGTAGGTCCGTGCTGCCGCCTGGCAGTGCGCGACGAGCGCCGCCTGGCTGACCGCCACTCCTTTTGGCTGGCCGGTCGAGCCGGACGTATAGATCACGTAGGCCAGCGTCTCGCCAGCTACCTCCGGCAGCGGCCGCGTATCTGCACTCGCCGGCCAGGCGGCGGTCTCCAGCGGCAGCCGCTCGACCTCTGCCGGGCAGGGCAGCCGCTCCGCCAGGGTTTCCTGGCAGATCAGCCAGCGCGCGCCGCTGTCGCGCAACATGTACGCCAGGCGCTCCGCGGGGTAGTTCGGATCCAGCGGCAGGTAGCCGGCACCGGCCTTGAGGATGCCCAGCAGGCCGACGACCAGGTCGAAGGAGCGCTCGGCAGCGATCGCCACCAACGCTTCCGCGACCACGCCGCGCGCCCGCAGGCCACGCGCCAGACGCTCGGCGCGCATATCCAGTTCGGCATAGCTGAGATGCTCGTCGCCACATACCAGCGCAATCGCCTCAGGCGCCGACGCTACCTGATGCGCGAAGGCCGCCGCGACGCCGCCGCGCGGCAGCGCCTCGAGCGGTGCCTGCCAATCCCGCAGCGCCTCCTGGCGTTCCCCGGCGTCGAGCAGGGCGAGTTCGCCCAGCGCTGCCTGGGGGGTCTCGGCCATCCGCTGCAGCAGATGCAGCAGGTGACGGTCCAGTTCGGCGATGTCCGCTGCGTCGAAATCGCGCCGCGCATAGACGTACTGCAGGCTCAGGCGCTCACCCAGGGTGACACCCAGCGTCAGGGGGTAGTTGGTCTGCTCGTGGTTGCTTGGCGTGGAGAACTCCAGATCGGCGGGAGCCTGGCGCAGAGCCTCGGCCACGGGGAAGTTCTCGAACACCAGGATGCTATCGAACAGAGCCTCGCCGCCATGCCCGGCCCAGCGCTGGATGTCGTACAGAGGCGTATGCTCGTGTTCGCGCAGCGCCAGGTTGAGCGCCTGCATCCCCTGCAGGTAGTCCGCGACGCTCTGCTGTGGCTGCGGCGCGGCGATCACCGGCAGGGTATTGATAAACAGACCGATCTGCGCCTCGATGCCTGGCAGTTCCGCCGGCCGTCCGGCCACGGTGGCGCCGAAGGCTACCGTCTCCTGCCCGCAGTGCCGCTGCAGGAGCAGCGCCCAGGCCGCTTGCACCAAGGTGTTGAGCGTGACCTTCTGACCTTGGGCGAAGGACGCCAGTTGGCGGGTCGTCTGCGGATCCAGTTCGCGCAGATGCTCACCCTGGCCAGGCTGCTCCGTCCTCGCCTGGCGCGCCAGGCGTGTCGGCATCTCCAGGGAGGCCAGCCGATCGCGCCAGAAGAACTCGGTTGCCATCGCATCGCGGCCCTGCAACCAACCGATGTAGTCGCGGTAACGCCCAACGGTAGCGGCTACCTCCTGCCCCGCATAGCGCTGCAGTACCTCGGCGAGCAGTTGGGCGTTGCTCCAGCCATCCATCAGGATGTGGTGATAGGTATAGATGAGGTGCATCCGCCCATTCGCCAGCGGCACCAACACCAAGCGTTGCAACGGCGCCCTGGCCGGGTCGAAACCGGCTTCGCGCTCAGCCTCTGCCTGCCGTTGCGGATCACTGCCTGGCGGGGCCAGCCGCAGCTCCAGCGTCGCCTGCTCGAATACCACCTGCAACGGCTGAGGCCAGCCGTCCTTCCAGAGGAATCCGCTGCGCAGGATCTCATGGGCATCGAGGGTGGCCTGCCAGGCTGCGCGGAAGCGATCCGGGTCCAATCCGCCGATATCCATGCGCAACTGGTTGACATAGTCGCCTTCCGTTCCATGAAGACTGTGAAACAGCATGCCCTGCTGCATCGGCGACAACGGATAGATGTCCCGCACCGAATCAGGATCCAAGGACAATTCATCGAGCTGCGTCTGGGAAAGCCCGGCCAGCGGGAAGTCCGACGGCGTCACACCCCGATGCCGCGGGTCGAGACAATGCTCGATCAGCGCGTGCAGCTCCCGCGCGTAGTCATCGACCAGGCGCTGGACGGTCGCCTCGGCGAACATTTCCCGGCTGAAGCTCCAGTGCAGGCTCAGCTCGCCGCCGTAGACCTGGCCTTCGATGCTCAACCAGTTGGCCAGCGGGGCGCACGGATCCTGGGCGGCACCGGCGCTTTCCGTGGCCGGTACCAGCAGCGCCGCTCCATCGAACTGACGGTCGAACCGGCCCAGGTAATTGAAGGTGATCCGCGGCTGCGGCAGCGCGGCCAGGCGGGTCGCAGCCTCCTCTCCAGCCAGGTAGCGCAGCAGGCCGTAGCCGACGCCCTTGTCCGGCACGCCGCGCAGTTGCTCCTTGATCGCCTTCAGCGACTCGCCGAGGTCCGCGGCCGGGGTCAGGCGCACCGGGAACAGGCTGGTGAACCAGCCCACCGTGCGGCTCAGGTCGATGGCCTCGCCGAGGTCCTCGCGGCCGTGCCCTTCGAGCTGCACCAGCACGCTGGCGTCGCCGCTCCAGCGGCAGGTCGCGCGGGCCAGGGCGGTCAGCAGCAGGTCATTGACCTGGGTCCGGTAGGCCGCCGGGGCTTCCTGCAGCAACTGCCGGGTACGCTCGGCGTCCAGGGTCAGGACGAGCTTGCGCTCATGGCGGTTTTCCAGGGCGCCATGCGGGTTTTCGCATGGCAGCGCATGCGGAGCGTCGTGCAGTTGCGCCTGCCAGTAGTCGAGTTCGTCCAGGCGCGCGCCGGCCTGTTCGTGCAGGTGCCGGCTCCAGGTCTGGTAGGAACTGCTACGCGGCCCGAGATCGGCGTCGAGGTCGGCATAGAGACGCTGCAGGTCTTCCAGCAGGATGCGCCAGGACACCCCGTCCACCGCCAGGTGGTGGATGACCAGCAGCAGGCGCTGGCTGCCGTCGGCCATGTCCACCAGCAGCGCACGCAGCAGCGGCCCCTGTTCGAGGTCGAGGCTGCGCTGGGCTTCTTCGCAAAGCGCCAGCAACGCCTCCTCGGACCCCGCCTGCCGGCGCCACAGCGGCTCGCCGGCCTGCTCGGCGTAGGCCTGGTGCCAGGCGCCGCGCTCTTCGCGGAAACGCAGGCGCAGGGCATCGTGCTGCGCCTGCAGGCGTTCCAGGGCACGCCCCAGCCGGTCGCCGTCGAGCGGCTGGCGCGCCTGCAACAAGAGAGACTGGTTCCAGTGCTGGCGGTTGGGAATCGACTGCTCGAAGAACCAGCGCTGTACCGGCGCCAGCGCCACCTCGCCGCTTGCCGGCCCCTGTTCCGCCGTCGCCGCACCCGCCTTGGCCGCCAGGGCCAGGCTGCGGATGTTCTGGTGCTGGAACAGGTCGCGCGGGCTCAGTTGCAATCCGGCCTGGCGCGCACGGCTGACTACCTGGATCGAGACGATCGAGTCGCCGCCGAGGCTGAAGAAGTTGTCGTCCAGGCCGACCCGCTCGACGCCCAGCAGGTCCTGCCAGATTTCCGCCAGGGTTCGCTCCACTGCGTTGCGCGGTGCGCTGTAGCCTGCCTGCGCCACGCTTACTTCAGGCGCCGGTAGCGCCTTGCGATCCAGCTTGCCGTTCGGACTCAGCGGCATCCGCTCCAGCGCCAGCCACTGCGCCGGCACCATGTATTCCGGCAGGCTCGCCGCCAGGTGCGCGGCCAGCGCTTCGCGCCAGTCGCCGCCCTCGCTCTCCAGCACCACGTAGCCGACCAACTGCCTGCCGTCCACCGCCAGCACCGCCGCCTCGCGCACCCACGGATGCTCCAGCAGGCGCGCCTCGATCTCGCCCAGCTCGATGCGCAGGCCGCGCAGCTTCACCTGGTGGTCGATCCGCCCGGCGTACTCGATCACCCCGTCGGCGCGGTAGCGCGCCAGGTCGCCGGTGCGGTACATCCGTTCCCCAGCCACGAACGGGCTGGCGACGAAACGCTCGGCAGTCAGCCCCGGACGCTGGTGGTAGCCACGGGCCAGGCCCTGCCCGGCCAGGTACAGCTCGCCGAGCACGCCCACCGGCACCGGCTCCAGGTTGCCATCGAGGATGTAGCAGGCCAGGTTGGCGATCGGCCGGCCGATCGGCACCGCGTCCTTGCCCTCCTCCACGCAGGTCCAGTGGGTGACGTCGATGGCCGCCTCGGTCGGGCCATAGAGGTTATAGAGGCCGGCCTGCGGCAGCTTGGCGAACACCTGCTGCTGGGCGTCCGCCGGCAGAGCCTCGCCGCTGCAAACGATGCGTTTCAGGCTGGTGCAGGAGGCGACGTCTTCATCCTGCAGGAAGGCCTGCAGCATCGACGGCACGAAGTGCAGCGTATCGACCCCTTCGCGGTTGATCAGCGCCACCAGCTTCGCCGGATCGCGATGGTCGCCCGGCGCGGCCACCACCAAACGTGCTCCGCTCATCAGCGGCCAGAAGAACTCCCAGACCGACACGTCGAAGCTGAACGGGGTCTTCTGCAACACCGTGTCGCCGACGCCCAGCCCATAGGCCTGCTGCATCCAGCACAAACGGTTGCTCAGCGCCGAATGGCGGTTGCCGGCGCCCTTGGGCTTGCCGGTGGAGCCGGAGGTGTAGATGACATAGGCAAGATTCTCGCCGTTCAGCTCGATCCCCGGATTGTTCTCGGCATGGTTTTCCAGCCAGGCATCGGCCTGGTCCAGGTCGATCCGTTGCACACCTTGCGCCAGCGGCAGCTTCAGGTGCGACTGGCTGAGCAGCAGCTGCACGCCGCTGTCCTCCAGCATGTAGGCCTGGCGCTCCTCGGGATACTCCGGGTCCACCGGCACGTAGGCGCCGCCGGCCTTGAGGATCGCCATCAGGGCCACGACCATCTCGATGGAGCGCTCCATGGCCACGCCCACCAGGCGGTCCGCACCGACCCCGCGCTCGATCAGGGCATGCGCCAGGCGGTTGGCCCGGCGGTTCAGCTCGGCGTAGTCCAGGCGCTCCTCGCCGAAGGCCAGCGCCGGCGCCGTCGGCGTGCGCTCGACCTGCTCCTCGAACAACCGGTGCACGCCGCGTTGCAGCGGATACTCGGCCGCAGTGGCGTTCCAGCCTTCCAGCAACTGGCCACGCTCCTCGGCATCGAGCATCGGCAGCGAGTCGACGCTGGCCTGCGGGTTTTCCAGCATGCCGCGCAGCAGGTTCTGCCAATGCCGCGCCATGCGCTCGACGGTCCGCGCCTCGAACAGGTCGGTCGCGTAGGTCAGCGCGGCGTACAGGCGGCCGCCCTTCTCGTAGGTATCCAGGCTCAGGTCGAACTGGGTGGTACGGCTCTTCCAGTCGAGCTGGCCGAAGCTCAGGCCGGCCACGCTGTCCAGCGCCTCGATGTCGGCCACCAACGGCTGGTGGTTGTACATCACCTGGAACAGCGGGCTGTGGCTCAGGCTGCGCTCGACCTTGAACGCCTCGACCAGGCGCTCGAACGGCAGATCCTGATGGGCCTGGGCGCCAAGCACGGTGTCCTTGAGCCCGGCCAGCAGGGTCGCCACCGACGTGCGGCCGTCGAATACCGAGCGCAGCACCTGGGTGTTGACGAACAGGCCGATCAGCCCTTCCACCTCGGCGCGGTTGCGGTTGGCGATGGGGACGCCGACCCGTAGGTCGGTCTGCCCGCTATAGCGTTGCAGGAGGATATTGAAGCCGCCGAGCAACAGCATGAACAGGGTCAGCCCCTGGCGTCGGGCGGTGCCGCGCAGGGCCTCGGCCAGGGCCGGCTCGATGCTGAACTCGTAACGGCTGCCACGGTAGCTGGGAACCACCGGACGCGGGTGGTCGGTCGGCAACTCCAGGACCGGATGCCGCTCGCCGAGCTTGCCGCGCCAGTACTCCAGCTGGCGCTCCTGCTCGCCGGCCTCCAGCCAGCTGCGCTGCCACAGGGCGTAATCGGCGTACTGGATCGGCAAGGCCGGCAGGCCGGGCTCCGCGCCAGTCGCATAGGCACTGTAGAAACGACTGAATTCTTCGATCAGCACGTTCATCGACCAGCCGTCGGACACGATGTGATGCAGGGTCAACAGCAGCACATGCCGCTCCTCGCCCAGGCGGATCAGGCGGACCCGCAGCAACGGCCCCTCGCACAGGTCGAACGGCTGCAACGACTCGCGCTGCGCCTCCTCGCGCAGGCGGGCTTCCTGCTCGGCCTCGGGCAGGCCGCTGCAATCCTCGAAGGCAACCTCCAGCGGGCGTTGCAGGGGCGCCTGCGCCAGGCTGTCGTCGGCGCCGCGCGGGAACACCGTGCGCAGGGTTTCGTGACGCTGCACCAGGCTGGCGAAGGCGCGCTCCAGCGCCTGGCGGTCCAGCGGCCCGTTCAGGCGCACCGCGCTGGGCAGGTTGTAGGCGCCACTCTGTGGCTCCAGGTGCCAGAGGAACCACATGCGCTGCTGGGCGTAGGACAGGCGGTCGCGCTCGGCCGAAGACACGCCGGCCGGAATCGGGAACAGCGAGAAATCGATTCCCTCCCCTCGCAGGGTTTCGAGGAAGACCCGACGCTTCTCAACGGGTAGTTCGATAAAGCGGCGGGCAAGCTTGAGGGAATCTTCTGCGTTCATCGGTCTTCTTCCGTGCACATGGGCAACGAGCGCGGGGCTCGGTCATTCATGTGAAACGGACGACACATCGTGAAAATTAACCGGACAGCGACTTCCGGTCGCACCTTGGCCGATCGGTTTTTTTGCATAGCCATCAGGCGTTTACGGAAGCCCTCGGACAAGCCGCCGGCACCAGGCTGAAAGCAACTGCGAAACATTTGCTTTCATCTTCCCCTTCAGGTTCTACCGGCCTCATTCGTCCTATATGGATGAACGGGGCGCATCCAGTCCCCGCAACCCATGGTCGGTGCCCACGACCCCTAACCTACCGTTAGCCTCATGTCGAAAAAGTCCCGCTCCAGACTCTGGTTCCTCGTCCACAGCTGGCTGGCCCTGCCCATCTGGTTCTTCGTCCTGATCGTCTGCGTCACCGGCACCCTGGCGGTGGTCAGCCAGGAGATCGTCTGGCTGGCCAACCCTGACGTCCGGGCCAGCAAGCCCTACGAAGATGCCGAGCCGCTCAGCTTCAGCCAGGTCCTGAAGGCGATCAACGAAGCCCAACCGGACCTCCTGGTCGAATCCATCCAGCGCCCCGACGAAGAGCATTTCGCCCTTACTGCCGAGGTCAGCTATCCCGGCGGCAGCGAGGCGACCCTGTACATCAACCCCTACACCGGCGCCATCCAGGGCGAAAGCCCCTCCTTCGACTTTCGTCAGTTCACCCGTGCCCTGCACGGATGGTGGCTGGTTCCGTTCAACAACGGCTACAGCTGGGGCTGGTACATGGTCTCGCTGCTCGGCCTCCCCATGCTGGCATCGCTCATCACCGGGCTGGTGGTCTATAAACGATTCTGGAAGGGCTTTCTCAAACCCAGATTACGCATCAACCAGGGCGCCCGGATCTTCTGGGGCGACTTCCATCGCCTGAGCGGCATCTGGTCGATCTGGTTCATCGCCCTGATTTCCATCACCGGCACCTGGTTCCTGATCCAGGCCATCCTTGCCGACAACCACGTCACCCTGACCAACGACGGCATCCCTCCGGTCATCGCACGCGCCGACGTGCCCCGCGCCGCACCCGGTCAGAAGGTTCCATACATCGAGCTGGACGAGGCGGTGCGGCTCGTCACCGGGCGTATCCCCAGCCTGGAGGCCAGCGCGGTGTTCCTGCCCGGCAACGCCTACAGCCCGATGTTCGTGGCCGGACGCGGCTGGTATCCGCTCATGTTCCAGTCGGCCGCGCTGAACCCTTATACCGGCAAGATCGAAACCACCCGCCTGCTCAGCGACCGTACCCCCCTGCAGTTCGTCACCGAATCCATGCGTCCCCTGCACACCGGCGATTTCGGCGGTATCTGGGTCAAGCTGATCTGGTTCGTCTTCGGCCTGCTGCTGAGCATGATGGTGCTCAGCGGCCTGCTGATCTGGAGCAAGCGCACCGCACAGGCCACCGCCGCGCTGGTCAAGCGCGGCAAGCGCCCGGCGCGCCAGCCGAAACCGGCCAAGCCGGCGCCGGTAATGGCCAACCAGACCGCGGAGGGACAGCCATGAGCAAGGCCGCCGTTACCCAGCCCGTTTCGCCGCTGCGCCAGTTCTGGCTGCGCTGGCGTTTCCACCTGAACGTTCTGCTGATCCTGATCCCGCTCGGTTTCATGCCGCGTTATTTTGCCGACATGGCGTTGTTCTCTGGCAGCAGCGGACTGGGTGAACGCGAGATCGGCGAAGTCCAGGTAGGCCCCTGGAGTCTCAAGCTCGCCGAATGGCGTATCGAACCGCCGCACGACGAAGGCCCCGCCGGCTTCATGAAGGACTTCAATGCCGCCCTCTGCCAGGCCTGCATTCCCCAGGTCAAGGCGACCTACCTGCGCATCGGCAAGCCGCGCAGCCTGCGTGCCGCCGGGGTGATCTTCTTCGGCAGCCCCTACCGCATGGGCACCAGCGTGCCGATCCCGCCGCGCACCCGGCCCGACGCCGAGCTGTGGATCACCATGGAAGGCTGGGACGGCTCCATGCACCAGGCTTCCATTCCCCTGGCCGAGGCATCCCCCGCCACCGTGGCCTGGCTGAACAAACGAGGTAAGCAATGAGCATCCACACCCGCCCCTGGCGCCTGCCCCTGGCCGCCCTGTTGCTCGGCCTGAGCGGCGCGGCCCTGGCGCACAACCCGATCTGCGAATGCGAGGAAGTGCAGGCCGGCGAGATCCGCTGCAAGGGCGGCTTCTCCGACGGCAGCGGCGCCCCCGGCGTAACCCTCGACGTGATCGGCTACGACGAGCAGATCCTGGTTCCCGGCAAGCTCGGCGCCGACTCGACCCTGACCTTCAAGCGTCCCGACGGCGAGTTCTACGTGCTGTTCGACGCCGGTCCCGGCCACGTGGTGGAAATCGACCACGCCGACATCGCCGCGCCATGAGCGTCGAAACCGTCCGCCCGGCCGGCGCCGGCCACGAGACCCTCTACGTACTGCTCGGCAGCGTGCTGATCCTGGCCCTCGCCGCCACGGTGGTCGGGCTGCGCCAGCAGTCCCATGAAGCGCAAGCCCTGGACGCCCACCAGGTGGACGCCCGGCTCGACCTGAATGCCGCCGAACAGGGCATCTATGCCGACCTGCAGGTCGCCGCCGAAGACATCCAGGCGCGCCTGGACGACGGCGAAGCCGCGCCCTCCGTCGACGAACTGGCCGCCGAGGGCTTCCCGCCCTTCGTCGCCGACGTCGCCGCGAGCAGCCGCGGCGAGCACCGCTGGAGCCACGGCGAAACCGCCGGGCGTCCGAGCTACCTGGGCGTCAGCGGCAAGCCCGGGGTGGCCGGCTCGTTCCTCCTGCTGCTCGACCCCGCCGAAGTCTGGCTGAAGCCCGCCGCGGCCGCTGCCGGCGCCGTACCGGGCGACGCCCGCGCCCTGGCCGACGCCGGCTGGCGCCAGGTGGTCAGCCGCTTCGACGCCGGCGTGACCCGTCAGCACCGCCATTGATCGCACATCGACTCCACAGAAGGCGTTTTTCCATGCTGTTCTCCCGTCGCTCATCCCGTCCGCGCGGCCTCGCCGCCCTCCTCCCGGGCCGCGCCCTGCTGGCCGCCCTGCTGCTGGCCCTGCTCGCCCCGCTGGCCCAGGCCGAAGACGGCAAGCGCCTGCGCATCGGCATCACCCTGCATCCCTACTACAGCTACGTGAGCAACATCGTCGGCGACAAGGCCGAGGTGGTGCCGCTGATCCCCGCCGGTTTCAACCCGCATGCCTACGAGCCGCGCGCCGAGGACATCAAGCGCATCGGCACGCTCGACGTGGTGGTGCTCAACGGCGTCGGCCACGACGATTTCGCCGAGCGCATGATCGCCTCCAGCGAAAAGCCCGGCATCCCGGTGATCGAGGCCAACGCCAAGGTGCCGCTGCTGGCCGCCACCGGCATGGCCGCGCGCGGCGCCGGCAAGGTGGTCAACCCGCACACCTTCCTGTCCATCAGCGCCTCGATCACCCAGGTCAACACCATCGCCCGCGAACTGGGCAAGCTCGACCCGGCCAACGCCAAGGCCTACACCCGCAACGCCCGGGCCTACGCCAAGCGCCTGCGGGCCCTGCGCGCCGACGCCCTGGCGCGGCTGAACAAGGCCCCGGCCGCCGACTTCCGCGTCGCCACCATCCACGGCGCCTACGACTACCTGCTGCGCGAATTCGGCCTGGAAGTCACCGCCGTGGTCGAGCCGGCCCACGGCATCGAGCCGAGTCCGAGCCAGTTGAAGAAGACCATCGACCAGCTCAAGGCGCTGGACGTGAAGGTGATCTTCTCCGAGATCGACTTCCCCTCCACCTACGTCGAGACCATCCAGCGCGAGTCCGGGGTGAAGCTCTATTCGCTGTCGCACATTTCCTATGGCGACTACAGCGCCGGCAAGTACGAGGAAGAAATGGCGCGCAACCTCGACACCGTGGTCCGCGCCATCCAGGAGTCCGGCGCATGACCGTGGCCGAACGGCTTTGCGCCACGCCTTGCGGGCCGGCCATCGAGTTCGCCGGGATCGACCTGAGCCTCGGCGGCAGCCGCATCCTCGATGGCGTGCGCCTGCGCGTCGAGGCCGGTAGCGTGCACGCGCTGGTCGGACCGAACGGCGGCGGCAAGAGTTCGCTGGTCAAGACCCTGCTCGGGCAGATGCCGCATCGCGGCGAGCTGCGCCTGGAGTGGCCCGGCGCGCCCGGCTGCATCGGCTACGTGCCGCAGGCGCTGGAGTTCGACCGCGGCCTGCCGCTCACCGTCGACGATTTCATGGCCGCCATGTGCCAGCGCCGTCCGGCCTTCCTCGGCCTGTCGCGCAGCCGGCGCCCGGCGATCGACGCGGCCCTGGAGCGGGTCGGCATGCTGGCCAAGCGCGGTCGGCGCATGGGCGCCCTCTCCGGCGGCGAGCGCCAGCGCGTGCTGCTGGCCCAGGGCCTGGTACCGCCGCCGCAACTGCTGGTGCTGGACGAACCGATGTCGGCCCTCGACGAGGGCGGCATCCAGGTCTTCGAGCGGCTGCTGCTGGACTGGCGCCAGGCCGGCGTCACCGTGCTCTGGATCGAGCACGACCTGGAGGCCGTCGGCCGCCTCGCCGACCGGGTCAGCGGTCTCAACCGCCACCTGCTGTTCGACGGTCCGGCGGCCAGCAGCCTGACCCCGGAACGCCTGCTCACGCTGTTCTCCACCCAGCCCCGGAAGAACGCGGAGGCCAGCCGATGAACGACGCCTACGAACAACTGCGCCAGGCCGTCCAGGCCTGGGCCGCCGCCGGCTACCTGCCGGAGACCCTGGCCTACGGCTTCGTCGTCAACGCGCTCCTCGCCGGCCTGCTGATCGGCCCGGTGCTCGGCGGCCTCGGCACCCTGGTGGTGGTCAAGCGCTTCGCCTTCTTCTCCGAGGCGGTCGGCCACGCCGCGCTCACCGGCGTGGCCATCGGCATCCTCCTCGGCGAGCCCTACACCGGGCCCTACGGCAGCCTGTTCGGCTACTGCCTGCTGTTCGGCGTCCTGCTCAACTACCTGCGCAACCGCACCGGCCTGGCCCCGGACACCCTGATCGGGGTGTTCCTCTCGGTGTCCCTGGCGCTCGGCGCCAGCCTGCTGCTGGTGCTGGCGGGCAAGATCAACGTGCATATCCTCGAGAACGTGCTGTTCGGCTCGGTGCTGACCGTGAACGGCCATGACCTCGCGGTGCTGGCGGCGGTCGCCGTGCTGGTGCCGTGCCTGGCCCTGCCGCTGTACAACCGCATCATGCTGGCCAGCTTCAACCCGCAACTGGCGGCGGTGCGCGGGGTCGCGGTGAAGAGCCTGGACTACCTGTTCGTGGCCCTGGTGACCCTGGTCACCGTCGCCGCGGTGAAAGTGATCGGCGCGATCCTGGTCGGTGCCCTGCTGGTGATCCCGGCGGCGGCGGCGCGCCTGGTTAGCCAGTCGCTGAAAGGGTTCTTCTGGCTGGCGGTGCTGATCGCCACCGTCAGCACGCTGGCCGGTATCCTGCTGCCGATCATGTTCGACCTGCCGATTCCCTCCGGCGCCGCGATCATCCTGGTCGCCGGCCTGGCCTTCGGCCTCGCCGCCATCGCTCGCGGCTGCCTGCCGCACCTGAAAGGAACCCCCGGATGAACCTGAAACCCCATTGCCTCGCCCTGGCCCTGGCTTGCGCCGGACTCGCCGGCCCGCTCCCGGCCCTCGCCGCGACGCCGGCCGCGGCTCAGTCCGCGCAAGTCACGGTACTGGCCAGCCTGCCGGTCACCCACGCCCTCGCCGAACGCCTGCTGCGGGACACCGAGGTCAAGCTGCAACGGGTCGCCCCGGCCAACCTGCCGGCCAGCCGCCAGGCCTCGTTCTTCGCCGGGCGCGGCGCCGGCGGCCTGGCCAAGGCCGCCGGGCAGGCCGACGCGGTGATCGACCTGCGCTCGATCTGGAGCGACGACCCGCTCTACCCGCTGGCCCGCCGTAGCAATATCCGTATCGTCGAGATCGACGCCGCGCGTCCGGTGGATGGCGCCCTGCCCGGCATCGCCCTGCGCCCCGGCAGCGACCTGCATGCCTACCCCTGGCTCAACCCGACCAACCTGGGGCGCATGGCCGATGTCCTTGCCAGCGACCTGGAACGCCTGGCGCCCGGCGCCGCAGCGACCATCCAGGCCAACCTGGCGACACTGAAGAAGCAATTGCTGGAAGCGACCGCCAGTAACGAGACTCGCCTGGCGAAGGCCGACAACCTCAGCGTGATCAGCCTCTCCGAACGCCTCGGCTACCTGCTCGCCGGGCTCAACCTGGACCCGCTGGACGTGGAGATCCAGGCCGACGACGGCTGGACCGAGACCAATATCCAGGCTTTCGCCGAGGAGCTGAAGAGCGAGGACATCGCCCTGGTCCTGCACCATCGCCAGCCACCCAAGCCCCTCGCCGATGCCATCGCCGCCAGCGGCGCACGCCTGGTAGTGGTGGACACCGAGGCGGCGGACCCGGTGGCCGGCCTGGAAAGCGACATGAAAGCGATAGTCGAAGGGCTGCTGGCCGGTAAAGGCTGAGCCGCGCCTCGTAACGAAAAAGGCCGGGGAGCGCTGCTCCCCGGCCTTTTTTTCGTCGACATCGGACCCGCCGCAGGGCCTATGGCGCCCTCGCGGGCATCAGCAGATCGCCGCCGACTCCACCACCAACGCCGCGGCGCCCTGCCCCGCGCGCCAGGCCTCGACCTGGCGCTCGACGACCGCCAGCACCTCGGCCTCGCGCTGATGGATGAAGAAGTGCCCGCCGTCGAACAACTCCAGTCCGAAACCGCTGCGGGTTTCCTCGGCCCAGGCCAGCAACTGTTCCTCGCTGGCCTTGTCCTCCCTGCCGCCAAGCGTTCGGATCGGACAGGCCAGCGGCGGGCGCCGCTGGTGACGATAGCTGCCGCAGAGCAGGAAATCAGCGCGCAGGATCGGCAGGGTCAGGCTCATCAGCTCGCGGTTGCCCAGCACCTCTTCCGGCGTACCTTGCAGGTCGCGCAGGTCGGCGATCAGCTCGGCGTCGCTCTTCGGTTCGGCGAAACCGCGGTCATACTCGGCGCGTCGCGACGGCGCCGCGGTGCCGCAGGCGAAGAACCCCAGCGGCGTCGGGCAACCCAGTTCGCGCAAGGCATACAGCACCTCGCAGGCGAGCAAGGCGCCGAGGCTGTGGCCGAGCATCGCGTAGGGGCCCTGGCGGACCTCGTCGTGCAGCTCGCGCGCCAGTTGCTGCGCCAGGCTCGCCAGGTCGGTCTGCAACGGCTCGGCCATCCGCGCCCCGCGCCCCGGCAACTCCACCGAACGCACCGCCAGCCAGGCCGGCAGCTTGCGCCGCCAGCGGCTGTAGGTCATGGCGCTGGCGCCGGAATACGGCAGGCAGAACAGCCGTACGGGCGTACCGCCCACTCAGCCGGCCGCCTTGTCCATGTGCTGGCGCAGGCTCAGCGGGCGCATGTCGGTCCAGACTTCCTCGATGTAGGCCAGGCAGTCCTTCTTCAGGCCGCTCTTGCCGGCCGCCCGCCAGCCCTGGGGAATCTCCTTGTATTCCGGCCAGATGGAATACTGCTCCTCATGGTTGACCACTACCTGGAACTGGATGTCGTCACGGTCGAACACTGAAGTCATTGCTTGCTCCTGATGGGATCGAACGGCCGCGCGCAGCACGGCCCTTGCGTTGGATAACGAAAAGCCCGGCGGGAAAATTAGCCGGCCAGCGCCGCGCCGAGGGCGCGGGCGAAACGCCGGGCCACCTCGTCGATCTGTTCGGCGCCGATGATCAGCGGCGGCAGGAAGCGCACCACGCTGCCGTGGCGGCCGCCCAGTTCGAGGATCAGGCCGCGCCTCAGGCACTCGCGCTGGACCCGCGAGGCCAGGGCGCCGTCGGTCGGCGGATGACCGAGGGCATCCGCCTCGCCCTGCGGGTCGACGATCTCGACCCCGAGCATCAGCCCCCGACCGCGGATATCGCCCAGTTGCGGATAGTCGCGCTGGAGGATGCGCAGGTGCTCGGCCAGGCGCTCGCCCATGGCCGCCGCGTGGGCCGCCAGGTCGTGTTCCTTCAGGTAGCGCATCACCGCCGAACCGGCGGCCATGGCCATCTGGTTGCCGCGGAAGGTGCCGGCGTGGGCGCCGGGCTGCCATTTGTCCAGCCATTCGCGGTAGACCACCACCGCCAGCGGCAGGCTGCCGCCGATGGCCTTGGACAGCACCACCACGTCGGGGACGATGCCGGCGTGCTCGAAGGCGAACATCCTGCCGGTACGGGCGAAGCCGCTCTGGATCTCGTCGACGATCAGCGCCACCCCGGCCTGCTCGGTGATCCGCCGCAAGCCGCGCAGCCAGTCGAGATCGGCCGGGACCACGCCGCCCTCGCCCTGGACCACCTCGACGATCACCGCCGCCGGCAACTGCACGCCGCCTTCCGGATCGTTCAGCAGGTTCTCCAGGTAGTGCAGGTTCGCCTTGACCCCCGCCTCGCCGCCGAGACCGAACGGGCAACGGTAATCGTAGGGATACGGCAGGAACTGCACGCCCGTGCTGAGCACCGCGCCCAGCGGCTTCTTCGGTCCGAGATTGCCCATCAGCCCCAGCGCGCCCTGGCTCATGCCGTGGTAGCCGCCCTGGAACGACAGGATGGTGCTGCGCCCGGTGGCGGTGCGTACCAGTTTCAGCGCGGCTTCCACCGCGTCGGTGCCGGTCGGGCCGCAGAACTGGATCTTCGCCTCGGCGGCCAGCGCCGGCGGCAGCAGGCCGAACAGGTCCTGGACGAACTGGTCCTTCACCGGGGTGGTCAGGTCGAGGGTGTGCAGCGGCAGCTCGTCGGCCAGAACCTGGCGGATCGCCTCGATCACCACCGGATGGTTGTGCCCCAGCGCCAGGGTGCCGGCGCCGGCCAGGCAATCGATGAAGGTACGCCCCTCGACGTCCTCCACCAGCAGCCCCCTGGCCTTCTTCAGCGCCAGCGGAATCCGCCGCGGATAGCTGCGCGCGTTGGACTCCTGGCGGCTTTGCCGTTCCAGCAAGGGCGACTGGGAGAACTCGTAGAGCGTTTCGCCCTCCGCCGGGGTGGCGCGGAGCGGCTGGTCTTCGATGACGCTGGTGGCGACGTGCATGTCTTCAACCCTCAAGGCGTGGTGGTGTTCCACTGGCAACCGGCGATCCGGCCGCCAGGGGCGGCATTCGCGGATCGGATGCACAGGAGACGCAGGAGGGACGCACGGATTTACTGCGCCGGACCGCAGCACCGTGCCCGGACCGCCAGCTCCGGCCCGGACACCGTCGAGCGGGCCGCTAGTCGGTGCCCGCGGCGCTCACCCGCCAGATCGCGTTGCCGACGTCGTCGGCGATCAGCAACGCGCCGTCGGCCGCCTGCGCCAACCCCACCGGCGCGCCGAACAATTGCTTCTCGTCCGCGGAGACGAACCCGGTCACCACCGGCTGCGGCGCACCGGCGGGCTTGCCGTCGGCGAACGGCACATGGACCACCTGGAAGCCGCTGACCGGCGAGCGGTTCCAACTGCCGTGCTCGCTGACGAAGGCGCCGTTGCGATAGCGCTCGGGCAACTCGTTGCCGGTGTAGAAGAACAGGCCCAGCGCGGCCACGTGGGAACCCAGCGCGTAGTCGGGGACGATGGCCTTCGCCACCAGGTCGGGACGCTGCGGCTTCACCCGCGAATCCAGGTGCTGGCCGAAGTAGCTGTAGGGCCAGCCGTAGAAGCCGCCCTCCCGTACCGAGGTCAGGTAGTCCGGGACCAGGTCGTTGCCGATCTCGTCGCGCTCGTTGACGATGGTCCACAGCTTGCCGGAGACCGGTTCCCACTGCAGGCCGGTCGGGTTGCGCAGGCCGGAGGCGTAGATGCGGCTGCCGCGGCTGGCGACGTCCACCTCGAGAATCGCCGCGCGACGGTATTCGATCGCCGCGCCGTTCTCGGTGATGTTGCTGTTCGAACCGACGCCCACGTAGAGCTTGCGCCCGTCGGGACTGGCGAGCAGCGCCTTGGTCCAGTGGTGGTTGATGGTGTCCGGCAGGTCGGTGAACTCCATCCCCGGGTCGGCGACCCGGGTTTCACCCGGCACGTAGCGGTAGCGCATGATATTCCCGGTATTGGCGACATACAGGTAATCCCCCACCCGCTGCACGCCGAACGGCGAGTCCAGCCCTTCCAGGAACACGTACTTCTGCCACTGGCCTTCGGCGCCGGCTCGGCGCAGCAGGGTGATGCGGTTGCCGCCCTTGCCGGCCTTGCCGGACTGGCCCTTGACCATCCCCGCGATGAGTTGCTTCGGCGTGGTCACCGGCGCGGTGCCGGGCGAGTTGGCCTCCACCACCAGCACATCGCCGTTGGGCAAGACCAGCAACTGGCGAGGGTGTTGCAGGCCATCGGCGATCTTCTCGATCTTCAGGCCCTGGGCCACCGTCGGCTTGGCCTCTCCCGACCAGCCCACGCCTTCCGGTACCTTCATCGGCGGCAGAAGGAAGTGCTTCGGTTCCGGAAGCGCCGGATTGGCGCCGGTCTGCTGCTGCGGATCGTTCTGCGACCCCTGGTTGCAGCCGGCCAGGACCAGGCCGAGGGCAAGCGCGACGGGGCGCAGCGAGTGGAGGCTAGCCATGCGCCACCTCCTCCGCGGATACCGCCAGGAGCGCCTCTCCCAGCGCCAGCAGCAGCACCGTCGCGATCGACAGCCATAGCCCGGCCGGCATCACCGCATAGGCGTCGCGGCTGTGCACGAAGGCATTGAAGATGGCCAGGACGATGCCGGCGAACTTCAGCAAGGAGGAAACCCTGGCCGCCGCGACGACCGCCGCGCGCCGCAGCAGCCATACGCGGCACAGGTCGACGACGCAGGGCAGGATGGCGAACAGCAGGCCGAGACTGATCAGCCAGGCCGCGCTCTTGCCCCACATCACCTCCGCCGTGGCGAAATAGGTGGCGTCGAAGACCAGGGCGGCGACGAAGAAACCGAAGGGAACCGGGTTGAGGACGTTGTAGAAGGCGTCCAGGGGTCTGAAGCGTAGTGCGGTGGCCATTGCGAAACACTCCTCTCGGGAAACGCAGGCTTCCCGACGTGAAGGGACGGGCAGGAGATTCGAACCGCCGAGGCCCTGCGCAAGGCGCGGGCAGCGGGGAACGGCACGGCGAAACGGCGACTGGGGGGCTCGCGCCCCTTCTGCGACGGACCTGCACGAAGCGCTGGAGTTCATCCGCAAGGACCTGTCGGAAGCGATAGGTACGCTGGCGATCCTTCCGATGGAACTTCGTGCGCCGCGACTCACCGAAACAGGGGTAGCGCCCTTCCCGGCCCTCCCGCCGGGTTGCCGCGCCGCCCCAGGCGCACCCCGCCGGCGACCGATCCGCGCCCGGCGTTTGCCGAAGAGGAGACAGCCGATGCCTGATCGAACCGCTCTACCCCGCGCCATGCTCGCGGCCTGGGTCCTGCTCCTGCTGGCGGCCTGCAGCCAGGGCCCGGCGCCTACCCCGCCCGCGTCCTGGGGTTGGCAGGACGCCAGCGGCGAACGCGCGATCGCCCCCGACGAAGCCTATCCCGAGCTGTTCCAGGCGGTGCAGGAGAGCCGGCTGTTCAGCGACCAGAAACACTTCGTCGATGCGCTCCCGCTGCGCGAGCCTGCACGGATCCGCGCCGACTACCTGCGCGAGAGGGAGCGGCCCGGCTTCGACCTGCGCGCCTTCGTCGGCCGCAACTTCGAGGAGTCCGGCAGCGTCGAGACCGCCCCGCCGGAAGCGGGCGCCGATCTCGCCAGCCACATCAGCGACCTGTGGCCGGCGTTGACCCGCCACTACGAGCAGGTGCCGGCCCACAGCAGCCTGCTGCCGCTGCCGAAACCCTACGTGGTCCCCGGCGGACGCTTCCGCGAGGTGTACTACTGGGACTCCTACTTCACCATGCTCGGCCTTGCGGAGAGCGGGCAGCACCAGCGGGTGCGCGACATGCTCGACAACTTCGCCTACCTGATCGATACCTACGGGCACATTCCCAACGGTAACCGCAGCTACTACCTGAGCCGTTCGCAGCCGCCGTTCTTCGCCTACATGGTGGACCTCCAGGCAAGACGCGAAGGCGACGCCGCCTACCGGCGCTACCTGCCGCAATTACAGAAGGAATACGCCTACTGGATGGAAGGCTCCGCCGGGCTGCGCCACAACGAGGCGCGCCTGCACGTGGTGAAACTGGCCGACGGCAGCCTGCTGAACCGCTACTGGGACAACCGTGACACACCGCGCCAGGAGTCCTTCCTGGAGGACCGGGCGACCGCCGCGCGCGCCCCGCAGCGCCCCGCGGGCGAGGTCTATCGCGACCTGCGGGCCGGCGCGGAAAGCGGCTGGGACTTCTCCTCCCGCTGGCTGGACGACGGCCGCGAACTAGCCAGCATCCGCACCACCGCCATCGTCCCGGTGGACCTCAACGCCCTGCTCTACCATCTCGAACGAACCATCGCCAAGGCCTGCGCCAGCAGCGCGCTGAAGGCCTGCGAGCAAGGCTACGGAGCCCGCGCGGAGAAGCGACGACAGGCCATCGAAGACCACCTCTGGCACCCGGCGGGCTACTACGCCGACTACGACTGGCAACGCCGGCGGCCCATCGAGCGGATCAACGCCGCCAGCCTCTTCCCGCTATTCACCGGGCTGGCCTCCGCCGAACGCGCCGGTCGTACCGCCGACAGCGTCGCCGCCCAACTGCTGCGCCCGGGCGGACTGGCCACCACCACCCGTGCCAGCGGCCAGCAATGGGACGAGCCGAACGGCTGGGCACCCTTGCAGTGGGTCGCCGTACAGGGCCTGCGCGCCTACGGCCGGGACGCCCTGGCGGAAGACATCGGCCGGCGATTCCTCGCCCAGGTGCAGCAGGTCTACGACCGCGAAGGAAAACTGGTGGAGAAATACGACATCAGCGGCAACCAGGGCGGCGGCGGCGGTGGCGAGTACCCGCTGCAGGACGGCTTCGGCTGGTCCAACGGCGTGACCCTGCAACTGCTCCGACTCTACGGCCCGGGCGCCGGTCGCTGAGCCTCAGCCCGGCGCCGGGTACTGGCGCTGCGCGGCGTCGGCGAAGCCTGCGGCGAGAAAGTCGATCAGCGCGCGGACCGAAGGCAACAGCCCGCGCCGCGAAGGGAACATTGCCACCACCATGCCTTCCACCGGCGTCCACTCCGGCAGCACCCGCACCAGCCGGCGCTCGGCCAGGTCGCGACTGACCACGCAGAGCGGCAGGCCGCCGATCCCGACGCCCTCCAGCACCGCCTGGCGCAAGGTGCCGAGGTCGTCGCTGAGCAGTTGCGGGCGCAGGTTGAGGGCCGCGCTGCTGCCATCCGCGCCGACCAGCCGCAGGCTGCCGTCCAGGCGCGAACGCTCCCAGCCGACGTAGGGCATCGCCGACAGGTCGGCCGGCAGCTCCGGCGGGCGGTAGCGGGCCAGCAGCTCCGGGCTGGCCACCAGCACCTGCGGACTGCGTGCCAGCACCTTCATCACCAGGTCGCTGTCCTCCAGCGGCGGGAAACGCAGCGACAGCGAGATGTCGTAGCCTTCGGCGATCACGTCGACCCGGCGATTGAAGGTCTTCACGTACAGCTCGACGTTCGGATACTGCGCCATGAAGCGCGCCAGCATCGGCGCCAGTTCGAAGTGCAGCAGCGGCGTCGAGCAGGTCAGGCGGACCATTCCGCACGGCTCCGAGCGGTTCTGTTCGATGACGTCCTCGGCAGCCTCCGCTTCCACCGTCATCGCCACGCAATGACGGTAATAGGCCTGGCCGATCTCGGTCACCTGGAATTGCCGCGTCGAGCGCTGCACCAGGCGTACGCCCAGGCGCGCCTCGAGCTGCGCGACCTTGCGGCTGATGGTCGACTTGGGAATCCCCAGCACCCGCCCGGCGGGGGCGAAGCCACCGTGCTCGACCACCTTGGCATAGATGAAAAGCGCGTTCAGATCGAACACCAGCTCACCACTCATCGTTCCACCTGCGAGACTCTGAGACTTGATTTGCGGACTACCGGTTCCCACTCCCGGGAACTAGCGTATCGCTCCATCGACTCAATCGAGGAGCACCGACGTGAAAAAGGTCCTGGGAATCTACGGCAACGCCAACCGCCACTGGGTGGGCGACGGATTCCCCGTTCGTTCGCTCTTTTCCTACAACACACTGGGCCAGCATATCAGCCCGTTCCTCTTGCTGGACTACGCCGGGCCTGCTGATTTCCCCCCCGCACAGCAGCGCCGCGGCGTAGGCCAGCATCCTCATCGCGGCTTCGAGACGGTGACCATCGTCTACCAGGGCGAGGTCGAGCACCACGACTCCACCGGCGCCGGCGGACGCATCGGGCCGGGGGATGTGCAGCGGATGACGGCGGCCTCCGGGATCCTCCACGAGGAGTACCACTCGGAACGCTTCCGTAGCACAGGTGGAACGCTGGAAATGGTCCAGCTATGGGTCAACCTGCCCTCCAGCGACAAGATGAATCCGCCGCGCTACCAGACCCTGCTGGATGCCGACATTCCCCGCGTCGGCCTGCCCGACAGGGCCGGCGAACTGCGGGTGATCGCCGGACGCTACGGCCGCCACCAGGGGCCGGCGCTGACCCACTCGCCACTGGCGGTCTGGGACGTGCAACTGAAGGCCGGCAAGCACCTCGCCCTCGACCTGCCCAAGGGACATACCTGCGCCGTGGTGGTCCTGCGCGGCACCCTCGCGGTCGGCGACGAGATCGTTCGCGAAGCCCAGGTCGCCCTGCTCGACCGCGACGACCCGCGGCTGGAACTGGAAGCCAACAACGACGTGCAGTTGCTGGTGCTCAGCGGCGAGCCGCTGGACGAGCCGATCATCGGCTATGGCCCCTTCGTGATGAGCAGCCGCGAGGAAATCGACCAGGCCATCGAGGACTTCGAGAACGGGCGCTTCATCCGCGCCCACTGAAGTCCGCCCCCCTACGACATGGCCCGCGCAGGAAGCGCGGGCCCGGCCGGGCTTTGCCCGAAATTCACGGACGACCACCCTGCAAGAGGAAATGGAAATGAGCGCTCCCGCCAACTTCAACGGCCAGACCCCGAAGATCGATCCGGCCAACGCCGCCATGTTGCTGATCGACCACCAGAGCGGCCTGTTCCAGACGGTCAAGGACATGCCGATGACCGAACTGCGCGCCAACGCCACCACCCTGGCCAAGGTCGCCACCCTGGCGAAGATCCCGGTGATCACCACCGCCTCGGTACCGCAGGGCCCCAACGGCCCGCTGATCCCGGAGATCCACGAGGCCGCGCCGCACGCCCAGTACGTCGCGCGCAAGGGTGAGATCAATGCCTGGGACAACCCGGAATTCGTCGCCGCGGTGAAGGCCACCGGCAAGAAGCAACTGATCATCGCCGGCACCATCACCAGCGTGTGCATGGCCTTCCCCAGCATCGCCGCGGTACACGACGGCTATCAGGTGTTCGCGGTGATCGACGCCTCCGGCACCTACTCCAAGATGGCCCAGGAAGTCACCCTGGCACGGGTGGTCCAGGCCGGCGTGGTGCCGATGGACACCGCCGCGGTCTGCTCGGAAATCCAGCGCACCTGGAACCGCGACGACGCTGTGCAGTTCGCCGAAGCCTACAGCGCGGTATTCCCGCACTACCAACTGCTGATCGAGAGCTACGCCAAGGCCCAGGCCGTGGTCAACAACCACGAGCAACTGGATTCGCAGCGCAAGTGATCCATGGGAAGGAAGGGGCTGCACGCCCCTTCTTTTGCCGAGCAGGAGCCTGGTGGACAGCAACGACTACGGACCGGACCCATGCCTGATTCCTCCATGAAGCGCGGGGCTACGCTCTGCCTTGCCCTTGCCATAGGTCCGGGCTCGCTCCTGGCCGACGACTCCCTGGGCCATCGCGACAACATCAGCACCGGCCTGAACCAGCGGCAGAAAGCCGAAATGAAGGTGCCGCCGGGCTTCGTCGAAGGCTCGACGCTGAACGGTTTCCTCCGCAACTACTATTTCGCCCGCGACAACCACGACACCCCGTCCCGCCGCGACCAGCGCGAATGGGCCCAGGGCCTGATGCTGTCGTTCCGCTCCGGCTATACCGACACGCCGATAGGCATCGGCCTGGATGCGCACGCCTTCTACGGCCTGCGCCTGGACGGCGGTGGCGGCAGCGGCGGTGCCGGCGTGCTGCCGCTGGACTCCGCCGGTCGCCCCGCCGACAGCTTCTCGGCGGCCGGCGCGGCCCTCAAGCTGCGCGGCCTGGACAGCCTGCTGAAGATCGGCGACCAGTTGCTGGAGAACCCGGTGATCGCCAGCGGCGTCAGTCGCATGGTGCCGCAGAGCTACCGTGGCGTGACCCTGAAGAACTACCATTTCCGCGCGCTCGAACTGGACGCCGGCTTCGTCGAAGCCACCCGCCTGCGCAACCAGAGCGGCCATAGTCATCTCACCAGCGGCTACGGCAACGGCACCAAGGGCGGTATCGCCGCCGATCGCGAAAGCCCGCACATCGCCTGGCTGGGCGCCAGCTACAGCGCCCCCGGCGGCAGCCAGGCGACGCTCTACAGCGGCCGCCTGGCGGATATCTGGAACCAGCACTACCTCGGCCTCAGCCAGCCGTGGCGGCTTTCCAGCCAATTGACCCTGACGCCCTGGCTGCATTACTACAAGACCCGCGACCAGGGCCGCAGCCAGCTCGGCCGGATCGACAACGACCTCTACAACGCCGGGCTGACCCTGGCCGGCGGCGGCCAGTCGCTGAGCCTCAGCCTGCAAAAGGTCGATGGCGACACCCCGTTCGACTTCATCGCGCAGAACGACCGGACCTTCCTCTACGAAAGCAACGCCATGCAGTACGCCGACTTCAACGGCCCCGGCGAGCGCTCGTGGAAGATCCAGTACCAGGCCAGCCTGGCCTTCCTCGCCGCCCCGGACTGGCAATTCGGCGCCGCCTACGGCCGTGGCCAGGCCGACCTGACCCGGGTCGACCCGGACAGCGCGGGCTACGGCTACCTCTACAACCCCAATGGCAAGAACGCCCAGCACTGGGAACGCGACCTGTCGCTGCGCTATGCCTTCCCCGCCGGCCCGGCCAAGGGCCTCAGCGTGACCCTGCGCTGGGCCACCCACCGCCCCGGCGAAGGCTACACCGCCCCCGGCAACACCCGCGGCAACTCCAGCTCCGACGAATACCGGGTGGTGGTCGACTACCCGATCAGGTTGCTCTGAACCCACGGAACCAGAAAAAAGAGAAACTCCCTCATGCGTGCAGCCCTGCTACCCACCTTCGGCGCCCTCTCCGCCGCGCTCTGCCTGGAGGCCCGCGCCGACGCCGTCGCGCTGCCGCCGCTGGCGCTCGGCAACGCCAGCTTCATGGACGGCGTCAGCCGTCCCGGCATGCTCTTCGAACTGCCCCTGCAATACGTTCGGGCGAACAACGCCAGCGACGCCGGCGGGCATTCGGTTCCCGGTCGGCAACGGGTTCGTGGCACCACGCTGTTGCCGCACTTCGCCTACCTCAGCCAGAACACCCTGCTCGGCGCCCACTACGGCGCCGAAGTGCTGCTGCCGCTGGTACGCCTGGACCTCGATATCGACGGCGGCCCGGACGGCCGGCGCACCCGCCAGGGCGACCTGATCGTCAGTCCGCTGATGCTGCAATGGGGGCCCGCTACGCTGTTCGGCCGCCCCTACTGGCAGCGCCTGAACTTCGTCTTCTCCCTGCCCACCGGCGACTACGACAAGGACGCCGCGATCAACACCGGCAGCAACACCTGGATCTTCAACCCGCACTACGCCTTCACCTGGGAACTGGGCGAGCGCCTGGAACTCAGCGGCCGCCTGCACTACGCCTGGATCAGCCGCAACGACGACCCCTCGCCGCGCCTGGGCGCAAACGACGTACAGCCGGGACAGGCGCTGCACGCGAACTTCTCGATCTCCTACGCGCTGGACCCGCACTGGCGGATCGGCCTGGCCGGCTACCAGTTGAAACAGATCAGCGCCGACCGCATCGACGGCCACCGGCAGGCCGACTCGCGCGAGCAGGTCTTCGGCATAGGCCCGGGGGTGATGTATAGCCAGGGCAGGCAAACGCTGTTCGCCAACCTCTACGCCGAAAGCGGCGCGCGCAACCGCAGCGAAGGCAACCAACTAACCCTGCGCTACCTGCTGGCGTTCTGAATCGGCGGATAACGCCCTGGAAACGCCGACACCTCCCCGGGTCCGTAGGGCGAATAACCGCTCGCGGTTATCCGCCGCTTATCCGGGGTGTCGGCGGATACCGCCTGTGGCGGTATTCGCCCTACAGGCCCTGGAAACGCCGAACAGCACCCCAACTCCGTAGGGCGAATAACCGCTCGCGGTTATCCGCCGCTTATCCGCGACATCGGCGGATAACGCCCATGGCGTTATTCGCCCTACACACCCCGAAAACACCGGAAAGCGTCCAGGTCCGTAGGGCGAATAACCGCTCGCGGTTATCCGCCGCTTATCCGCGACATCGGCGGATAACGCCCATGGCGTTATTTGCCCTACGCACCCCGGAAACGCCGGACAGCGTCCCAACTCCGTAGGGCGAATAACCGCTCGCGGTTATCCGCCGCTTATCCGGGGTATCGGCGGATACCGCCTGTGGCGGTATTCGCCCTACAGGCCCTGGAAACGCCGGACAGCTCCCCCGGACATTTCCGCAGGCTCTCTCAGAAGCCCGGGAATTGGATAAAAACCCAGTAGGAGGATGATGGAGGGGCCGGCAAATCCATCCCGCAGGGACAGGACCGAACGGCACTGCCCTCTATTTTCTGAGGGCAAAAAAGACGCGGGCCGCAGGTGGTGGAACACCTACGACCCGCTAACCACAAACCAGCTTATGAAGGAGCTGACCCATGGCTAAGCCGAATGATACGTCCAACCCCGAGGTAACAGAATCGTCCCCCCGCTTCGTCCCGCTGCTCCCCACCTCCCAGGCCGACATGTGTCCGCGTAGCGCCACCCTGTACGTGGACACCCATGCACTCCCCACGCACTTGTTCGACAACGCGAAAGTGCGCTTGAGGTCGGCGATCAACATCCTGGCCATGACCCGTTTGCTCGATGAGAAAGAAGAGCCCGGCGGCACCCTGGCCTACATCAACGGTGCGTTGCTGTCGCTGCTCAGCGATGCCTTGTCCGAAATCGAGGCGGGCCACCCGAGCCTGTAGCGCCGCTCCCTGGCGCGACGCCCCCGGCCTGGCCGGGGGCTTTGCGGCATCGCCCATCAAAAGACCTTTCGCGCCCGAACGGCACGGTTGATCGCCGTCCCGGTCCTCGCGAAACGGCCGCCAATTGCCCGAAGCTTCCGACCCTTTTTTCGGACGATTTCTTACGCCCTTATAAATCAGCAAGTTACGAGACCTCGAAAAAAGAGGGTTTCTGGCGGGAAAAACTCGGTATTTCTTTTTCCTTCAAATGGTTATAGGTTTTCGGAGCTAGTTCACTGCCGTGTAGGCAGCTAAGAAAGGACTGATCCGCCGCACTGGTACTGACCACTACGTTCACTGCCGTGTAGGCAGCTAAGAAAAGCAACACCGGCTACCAGTCGGCAGCCAGCAAGTTCACTGCCGTGTAGGCAGCTAAGAAACGGTCCTGCCAGTACTGCGGCAGGATCTGGTCGTTCACTGCCGTGTAGGCAGCTAAGAAAAGCCTGGCGCCCTTCGAGTCCATCCAGCCCGGGTTCACTGCCGTGTAGGCAGCTAAGAAACATCCAATTCGCCGATCCGGCGCAAGCGCCCGGTTCACTGCCGTGTAGGCAGCTAAGAAAACGAAGCAGATCGCCGAATGCGGCGTCAGCGCGTTCACTGCCGTGTAGGCAGCTAAGAAAGTGGGTGCAAATCGCGATTCTGGTCGCGTCGTGTTCACTGCCGTGTAGGCAGCTAAGAAATGAATATCAGCCTGCAAAGCGTCGTCGTAGTAGTTCACTGCCGTGTAGGCAGCTAAGAAAAAGCCGGGCCGATGTTCGAGCCTGGCTGCGTGGTTCACTGCCGTGTAGGCAGCTAAGAAATGGACAATGCGCAGCCCAGGCGCTGGATTTACGTTCACTGCCGTGTAGGCAGCTAAGAAAATGCGAGGCTGATCGAGGTGCGCGGTTCTGTTGTTCACTGCCGTGTAGGCAGCTAAGAAAGTGCGCGGATGGCTGGTATCTCGAGCACGATTGTTCACTGCCGTGTAGGCAGCTAAGAAAAGGCAAACAACGGAAAGATCACCACCGAAGGCGTTCACTGCCGTGTAGGCAGCTAAGAAAAACGAAACAGGCCCAGCACAGCCGCTTGATAAGTTCACTGCCGTGTAGGCAGCTAAGAAAACAAGACGCTCATCGACGGCAGCATCGAGACGGTTCACTGCCGTGTAGGCAGCTAAGAAAAAGGTGACGATGCACAGCTGTTGCGCGCGGTTGTTCACTGCCGTGTAGGCAGCTAAGAAAATCCTCGAACAGCCCGGGTTCGGTCGCCTCCAGTTCACTGCCGTGTAGGCAGCTAAGAAAAGGAGTTTGCGGCCCCGCTCCCTGCGGCTCTCGTTCACTGCCGTGTAGGCAGCTAAGAAATTCACGGCGGGCTTGATGTCCGCGTCTACCTGGTTCACTGCCGTGTAGGCAGCTAAGAAATTGCCGAGTACGATGCCTGATACATGAATCCAGTTCACTGCCGTGTAGGCAGCTAAGAAACTCGAACCCACCTCGGCCACAACAGCCGCCGGGTTCGCTGCCGTCTAGGCAGAACCACCCTCCCCATCCCACTACCAAACATCCGAATATAAAGTTCCTACCCCGCCCGCCAGCCTCGCCCGTCCACGACAATGTGCCTCGCTTGGAAGCTCACGCTCCTCACACAGACGAAAACGGGGTAGCGGCAATCGGCCATATCCGCTAAACAGTTGCCTTGGCGCAGAATTCGATAGATCCGATAGGGACAGGCCACGGTCAACATGGACGACATTTCTCCCAGCGAACTGAAGACGATCCTTCACTCCAAGCGTGCCAACCTGTACTACCTGCAACACTGCCGGGTACTGGTCAACGGCGGGCGGGTCGAGTACGTCACCGACGAAGGCCGGCATTCGCACTACTGGAACATCCCCATCGCCAACACCACCAGCCTGTTGCTGGGCACCGGTACCTCCATTACCCAGGCAGCCATGCGCGAACTGGCCAGGGCCGGGGTATTGGTAGGCTTCTGCGGCGGCGGCGGAACGCCGCTGTTCAGCGCCAACGAAGTGGACGTCGAGGTGTCCTGGCTGACGCCGCAGAGCGAATACCGCCCCACCGAATACCTGCAGCGCTGGGTCGGCTTCTGGTTCGATGAGGAAAAACGCCTGGTGGCCGCCCGGCACTTCCAGCGAGCCAGGCTGGAGCGGATTCGCCACAGTTGGCTGGAAGACCGCGTATTGCGCGACGCCGGCTTCGCCGTCGATGCCACCGCACTGGCAGTTGCCGTGGAAGATTCCGCCCGAGCGTTGGAGCAGGCTCCCAATCATGAGCATCTACTGACCGAAGAAGCGCGCCTGAGCAAGCGCCTGTTCAAGCTCGCAGCCCAGGCCACCCGCTACGGCGAGTTCGTCCGCGCCAAGCGCGGCAGCGGCGGCGACCCGGCCAACCGCTTCCTCGACCATGGCAACTACCTGGCCTACGGCCTCGCGGCGACCGCCACCTGGGTGCTGGGCATTCCCCATGGACTGGCGGTGCTACACGGCAAGACCCGGCGCGGAGGCCTGGTGTTCGATGTGGCGGACCTGATCAAGGACTCGCTGATCCTGCCGCAGGCATTTCTTTCCGCCATGCGCGGCGACGAGGAACAGGACTTCCGCCAGGCCTGCCTGGACAACCTGAGCCGCGCACAGGCCCTGGACTTCATGATCGACACGCTGAAAGACGTGGCGCAGCGGAGCACGGTGTCCGCATGAACATCCTGCTGGTGTCGCAATGCGAAAAGCGCGCCCTGAGCGAAACCCGCCGCATTCTCGACCAGTTCGCCGAGCGCCGCGGCGAACGGACCTGGCAAACGCCCATCACTCAAGCCGGACTGGATACCCTGCGACGCCTGCTGAAGAAAAGCGCACGGCGCAACACCGCCGTAGCCTGTCACTGGATCCGCGGCCGCGACCACAGCGAACTGCTGTGGATCGTCGGTGATGCCAGCCGCTTCAACGCCCAGGGTGCGGTGCCGACCAACAGGACCTGCCGCGACATCCTGCGCAAGGAAGACGAGAACGACTGGCACAGCGCCGAGGACATCCGCCTGCTGACGGTGATGGCAGCGCTGTTCCACGATATCGGCAAGGCCAGCCAGGCCTTCCAGGCCAAACTGCGGAACCGCGGCAAACCGATGGCCGATGCCTATCGTCACGAATGGGTATCACTGCGCCTGTTCGAAGCCTTCGTTGGCCCAGGCAGCAGCGACGAGGACTGGCTGAGGCGCCTGGCGGACAAGCGAGAGACGGGCGATGCCTGGCTGTCGCAACTGGCCAGGGACGACCGGCAATCCGCGCCACCCGGCCCGTTCCAGAAAAGCCGGCTACCGCCGCTCGCCCAGGCGGTCGGCTGGTTGATCGTCAGCCATCATCGCCTGCCCAACGGGGACCATCGCGGCAGCGCCTCGCTGGCACGCTTGCCGGCCCCCATCCAGAGCCAATGGTGCGGCGCACGCGACGCAGACGCAAAAGAAAAGGCCGCCTGCTGGCAGTTCCCCCACGGCCTGCCCTTCGCCAGCGCCCATTGGCGCGCCAGGACAGCGCTATGCGCGCAGAGCATGCTCGAGCGTCCCGGCCTGCTGGCTCGGGGACCGGCCTTGTTGCATGATTCCTACGTCATGCATGTGTCCCGACTGATCCTGATGCTCGCGGACCACCACTATTCCAGTCTCCCTGCCGACTCCCGGCTGGGCGACCCGAACTTCCCCTTGCACGCCAACACCGACCGGGACAGCGGCAAACTAAAGCAGCGCCTGGACGAACACCTGCTCGGCGTCGCCCTGCACAGTCGCAAGCTCGCCGGCACCCTGCCACGCCTGGAGCGACAACTACCGCGCCTTGCCCGGCACAAGGGCTTCACCCGCCGGGTCGAGCAGCCGCGCTTCCGCTGGCAGGACAAGGCCTACGACTGCGCGATGGCCTGCCGCGAGCAGGCTATGGAGCATGGATTCTTCGGCCTCAACCTGGCGTCGACCGGTTGCGGTAAGACCCTCGCCAACGGCCGTATCCTGTATGCGCTGGCCGATCCGCAACGCGGCGCGCGTTTCAGCATCGCTCTCGGCCTGCGCAGCTTGACCCTGCAAACCGGGCAGGCCTACCGCGAGCGGCTCGGCCTGGGCGACGACGACCTCGCTATCCTGGTCGGCGGCAGCGCCGCCCGCGAACTGTTCGAAAAGCAGCAGGAGCGCCTGGAGCGCAGCGGTAGCGAGTCAGCCCAGGAGCTGCTGGCGGAAAACAGCCATGTACACTTCGCCGGCACGCTCGAGGACGGCCCTCTACGCGAGTGGCTCGGCAGGAACAGCGCGGGAAACCGCCTACTCCAGGCGCCCATCCTGGCCTGCACCATCGACCACCTGATGCCCGCCAGCGAAAGCCTGCGCGGCGGACACCAGATAGCGCCACTGCTCCGCCTGATGACTTCCGACCTGGTGCTCGACGAGGTCGACGACTTCGATATCGACGACCTGCCCGCCCTGTCGCGGCTGGTGCACTGGGCCGGCCTGTTCGGCAGCCGCGTGCTGCTCTCCTCCGCGACCCTGCCGCCGGCCTTGGTGCAGGGCCTGTTCGAGGCCTATCGCAGCGGCCGGGAAATCTTCCAGCGCCATCGTGGCGCTCCCGGACGCGCTACGGAAATCCGCTGTGCCTGGTTCGACGAGTTCTCCAGCCAATCCAGCGCCCACGGCGCCGTAACCTCCTTCAGCGAAGCGCATGCGACCTTCGTCGCCCAGCGTCTGGCGAAGCTCGAGCAACTGCCGCCACGTCGCCAGGCGCAGCTATGCACCGTGCATGCCGCTGGCGAGGCCCGTCCCGCGCTGTGCCGCGAGTTGGCCGGGCAGATGAATACCTGGATGGCTGACCTGCATCGCTGCCATCACACCGAACACCAAGGACGTCGCATCAGTTTCGGCCTGCTACGGCTGGCCAACATCGAACCCCTGATCGAACTGGCCCAGGCCATCCTCGCCCAGGGTGCGCCCGAGGGGTTGCATGTCCATCTGTGTGTCTACCATTCGCGGCATCCCCTTCTGGTCCGCTCGGCCATCGAGCGACAACTCGATGAACTGCTGAAGCGTTCGGACGACGACGCCGCCGCGCTGTTCGCTCGTCCGACGCTGGCCAAGGCGCTCCAGGCCAGCACGGAGCGGGATCATCTGTTCGTCGTACTCGCCTCGCCGGTGGCGGAGGTCGGTCGCGACCACGATTACGACTGGGCCATCGTCGAACCCTCCTCCATGCGCTCGATCATCCAGTTGGCCGGGCGAATCCGCCGCCATCGCTCCGGCTTCAGCGGCGAGGCCAACCTATACCTGCTATCGCGCAATATCCGCTCGCTGGAAGGGCAGAATCCGGCGTTCCAGCGGCCCGGCTTCGAGACCCCCGACTTCCCTCTTGACAGCCACGACCTGCACGACCTGCTCGACCCCGCCCTACTCGCCCGCATCGACGCCAGCCCACGAATCGTCGAACCGTTCCCACTGTTCCCACGCAGCCGGTTGGTCGACCTGGAACACCGACGCCTGCGCGCGCTGATGCTTGCCGACGACCCACCGTCGTCCCTGCTCGGCGTACCGCTCTGGTGGCAAACCCCGGCATCGCTCAGCGGCGCCCTGCAAACCAGCCAACCATTTCGCGCAGGCGCCAAGGAGCGATGCTACGCCCTGCTGCCGGACGAGGACGACGAGGAGCGCTTGCATTTCAGCCGCTACGAAGAAGGGACCTGGAGCAACCAGGACAACCTGTTGCGCAACCTCGACCTCACCTATGGCCCGCGCATCCAGACATGGGGCACGGTCAACTATCGGGAGGAGCTAGTCGCAATGGCCGGCCGCGAGGACCTCGACCTGCGTCAATGCGCCATGCGCTACGGCGAGGTGAGATTGCGAGAAAACACCCAGGGATGGAGCTACCACCCTTATTTGGGGTTCAAGAAATACAACTGAGGAGCACAGCTTTCGAATGCGAGCACTCGTCAATGACAATCGACCAAGGAGGCATGGATGACCTCTCCCCTCCCAACGCCTACGTGGCAGGAGCTTCGCCAGTTCATCGAATCCTTCATCCAGGAGCGCCTCCAGGGCAAGCTGGACAAACTCCAACCCGACGAAGACGACAAGCGCCAGACATTGCTGGCCACCCACCGGCGGGAGGCCTGGCTGGCCGATGCCGCCCGGCGGGTTGGCCAGTTGCAGTTGGTGACCCACACGCTCAAGCCGATCCATCCCGACGCCCGCGGCAGCAACCTGCACAGCCTGCCGCAAGCACCCGGCCAACCGGGCCTCGCCGGTTCCCATGAGCTAGGTGACAGGCTGGTCAGCGATGTGGTGGGCAATGCCGCGGCGCTGGACGTATTCAAGTTTCTCAGTCTCCAGTATCAGGGTAAAAATCTTCTGAACTGGCTGACAGAAGACAGTGCCGAGGCATTACAGGCGCTGTCCGATAACGCCGAACAGGCTCGCGAATGGCGGCAAGCGTTCATCGGCATCACGACCGTCAAAGGCGCTCCCGCGTCCCACAGCCTGGCCAAGCAGTTGTACTTTCCCCTGCCCGGTTCCGGCTACCACCTGCTAGCACCGCTGTTTCCCACCAGTCTGGTGCATCACGTCCACGCTCTGCTCCGCGAAGCGCGCTTCGGCGACGCGGCCAAGGCGGCACGCGAAGCGCGCAGCCGCCAGGAGTCATGGCCCCACGGATTCAGCGAGTACCCCAACCTGGCGATCCAGAAGTTCGGCGGTACCAAGCCGCAGAACATCAGTCAGTTGAACAACGAGCGCCGTGGCGAGAACTGGTTGCTGCCATCGCTTCCGCCGAACTGGCAAAGGCAGAATGTAAACGCGCCGATGCGGCACTCTTCGGTCTTCGAGCATGACTTCGGAAGAACTCCTGAAGTATCCCGCCTAACCCGTACCCTGCAGCGTTTTCTTGCCAAGACAGTCCATAACAACCTCGCCATCCGCCAGCGGCGTGCCCAATTGGTGGCGCAAATCTGCGACGAAGCCCTGCAATACGCCGCCCGTCTGCGCGAACTGGAGCCCGGCTGGAGCGCAACCCCCGGGTGCCAACTGCATGACGCGGAGCAGCTCTGGCTCGATCCGTTGCGCGCACAGACCGATGAGACGTTCTTGCAGCGCCGACTACGAGGTGACTGGCCTGCCGAGGTCGGAAATCGCTTCGCCAACTGGCTGAACCGGGCGGTCAGCAGCGACAGTCAGATACTGGGTAGCCCGGAAGCCGCCCAATGGAGCCAGGAGCTGAGCAAGGAACTGACGATGTTCAAGGAGATACTCGAAGATGAGCGTGACTGATCCCGAGGCGCTGCTGTTGCTGCCACGCCTGTCCATCCAGAACGCCAACGCCATTTCCAGCCCCTTGACCTGGGGTTTCCCTTCGCCCGGCGCTTTCACCGGATTCGTCCATGCCTTGCAGCGTCGAGTCGGAATCTCCCTCGATATCGAACTGGACGGTGTCGGCATCGTCTGTCACCGCTTCGAAGCGCAGATATCGCAACCGGCCGGCAAGCGCACCAAGGTCTTCAACCTGACCCGCAATCCGCTGAACCGCGACGGCTCCACCGCAGCCATCGTCGAAGAAGGTCGCGCCCATCTGGAGGTCAGTCTGCTGCTCGGAGTGCATGGCGATGGTCTGGACGATCACCCCGCACAGGAAATCGCCAGGCAGGTACAGGAGCAGGCTGGCGCCATGCGCCTCGCCGGTGGCAGCATCCTGCCCTGGTGCAATGAGCGCTTCCCGGCTCCGAACGCCGAACTGCTGATGCTGGGTGGCAGCGACGAACAGCGGCGCAAGAACCAGCGCCGGCTTACCCGCCGCCTGCTCCCCGGCTTCGCCCTGGTGAGTCGCGAGGCGTTGTTGCAACAACATCTGGAAACCTTGCGCACCACGCTCCCCGAAGCCACCACGCTCGATGCACTGCTCGATCTTTGTCGAATCAACTTCGAGCCTCCTGCAACCTCGTCCGAAGAAGAAGCATCGCCGCCCGATGCAGCCTGGCAAGTGCGCGACAAGCCCGGCTGGCTGGTGCCGATCCCGGCTGGCTACAACGCCCTGTCACCCCTGTACCTCCCCGGCGAAGTGCGAAATGCCCGTGATAGAGAAACACCGCTGCGCTTCGTCGAAAACCTCTTCGGTCTGGGCGAATGGCTCAGCCCCCATCGCGTCGCCGCGTTATCGGACCTGCTTTGGTATCACCACGCCGAGCCTGACAAAGGGCTCTACCGCTGGAGCACACCCCGTTTCGTCGAACACGCCATCGCATAAGGAAATCAGCATGTCCAAGCCAATACTGAGCACCGCTTCCGTCCTCGCCTTCGAACGTAAGCTCGACCCTTCCGACGCCCTTATGAGCGCTGGCGCCTGGGCGCAACGCGACGCCTCGCAGGAATGGCCGGCCGTGACCGTGCGCGAGAAGTCCGTACGCGGCACCATCTCCAACCGCCTCAAGACCAAGGACCGTGACCCGGCCAAGCTGGACGCCTCGATCCAGTCGCCCAACCTGCAGACGGTGGACGTGGCCAACCTGCCGAGCGACGCCGACACCCTCAAGGTCCGCTTCACCCTCCGTGTGCTCGGCGGCGCCGGAACACCGTCTGCCTGCAACGACGCGGCCTACCGTGACAAGCTGCTGCAAACGGTCGCCACCTACGTGAACGATCAGGGCTTCGCCGAGCTGGCTCGTCGTTATGCGCACAACCTGGCCAACGCCCGCTTCCTGTGGCGCAACCGGGTGGGCGCGGAAGCGGTGGAAGTCCGTATCAACCATATCCGCCAGGGCGAGGTGGCTCGCGCCTGGCGCTTCGACGCCCTGGCCATCGGCTTGCGCGACTTCAAGGCCGACGCCGAACTGGACGCGCTCGCCGAACTGATCGCCAGCGGTCTCTCAGGCAGTGGGCATGTCCTGCTCGAAGTGGTCGCCTTCGCCCGTATCGGCGACGGCCAGGAAGTCTTCCCCTCCCAGGAACTGATCCTCGACAAAGGCGACAAGAAAGGCCAGAAGAGCAAGACCCTGTACAGCGTACGCGATGCCGCGGCCATCCACTCGCAGAAGATCGGCAATGCCCTGCGCACCATCGATACGTGGTATCCCGACGAAGATGGCCTCGGCCCCATCGCCGTGGAGCCCTACGGCTCCGTCACATCCCAGGGCAAAGCCTATCGCCAGCCCAAGCAGAAGCTGGACTTCTATACGCTGCTCGACAACTGGGTACTGCGCGACGAGGCGCCCGCCGTGGAGCAACAGCATTATGTGATCGCCAACCTGATCCGTGGCGGCGTGTTCGGTGAAGCCGAAGAGAAGTAAGCCATGGACCACTACCTCGACATTCGCTTGCGACCGGACCCGGAATTTCCCCCGGCGCAACTCATGAGCGTGCTCTTCGGCAAGCTCCACCAGGCCCTGGTGGCACAGGGCGGGGACAGGATCGGCGTGAGCTTCCCCGACCTCGACGAAAGCCGCTCCCGGCTGGGCGAGCGCCTGCGCATTCATGCCTCGGCGGACGACCTTCGTGCCCTGCTCGCCCGGCCCTGGCTGGAAGGGTTGCGGGACCATCTGCAATTCGGAGAACCGGCAGTCGTGCCTCACCCCACACCGTACCGTCAGGTCAGTCGGGTTCAGGCGAAAAGCAATCCGGAACGCCTGCGGCGGCGGCTCATGCGCCGGCACGATCTGAGTGAGGAGGAGGCTCGGAAACGCATTCCCGATACGGTCGCGAGAGCCTTGGACCTGCCCTTCGTCACGCTACGCAGCCAGAGCACCGGACAGCACTTCCGTCTCTTCATCCGCCACGGGCCGTTGCAGGTGACGGCAGAGGAAGGAGGATTCACCTGTTACGGGTTGAGCAAAGGAGGTTTCGTTCCCTGGTTCTGAAGAACCCCGTCAGCGCCTTATCGGCATGTCCGCAACGAAGTCCCATGGAAAGGGACTTCGTTTCGACTGGTGACCCCGGCCGACAGCGAACCGCATCAATCGATACTTCAGGGCTGCTGGCCGTTTCTTGACGACCTATGTGGCAGTGAAATCGCCCGAAGCCCGCTTATGAACTTCGGGACATTTTTTAGCTGCCTATGCCTATACGGCAGTGAACGCGTCAGCTTACAACTGGCTCGGCGTAGCTATTTTCTTAGCTGCCTATACGGCAGTGAACAGTTCGGTGCGATAGCGCCGCTTCCTGCAAACTTTCTTAGCTGCCTATACGGCAGTGAACGCCAGAAGGCGGACAAGCTCGTCTTGCGTCATTTTCTTAGCTGCCTATACGGCAGTGAACCCGCAGCAACGTCGGGAGCCGGGCCATGTTCTTTTCTTAGCTGCCTATACGGCAGTGAACCACTTCGCGAGACCGCGCGTACTCGTCTGCCTTTTCTTAGCTGCCTATACGGCAGTGAACGGCCGGAAAGGCGCGTGATGCGTGAACGTTCATTTCTTAGCTGCCTATACGGCAGTGAACGCCTGGTCGGTGAGCAGGAGGGTGCGATGCAATTTCTTAGCTGCCTATACGGCAGTGAACGCTTGGTAGGAGCAAACCATGCAAACTGATATTTTCTTAGCTGCCTATACGGCAGTGAACCGTGTCGTCCGATCTGTGCACGTATCTCCAGTTTTCTTAGCTGCCTATACGGCAGTGAACTGTTGAACGGGTGTCGCTGCAACACGCAGCAATTTCTTAGCTGCCTATACGGCAGTGAACGGGTGGCCAAGTCGCCACGTATTTACTGATAATTTCTTAGCTGCCTATACGGCAGTGAACGCCTGGGCGCCGAAGGCCAGCGCGCCGGTGATTTTCTTAGCTGCCTATACGGCAGTGAACTCTCAATCTCGAACATCGGCGAAAGCACGTCTTTTCTTAGCTGCCTATACGGCAGTGAACTAGACCAAAACCCCATCAACCTTCCAAGCCCCAAGGGCTCCAGCGCCAAAGCCCGGAAAAACCCTCTTTTTGCAGCGACCTCTAACCCTTTGATCTAAAAGGGCTTTAAAAAACCACCAAAAAAAGGGTTCCCAAGCATAGCGTCCATCCCCTGTGTTCTCCATGCCGGCGTAATGTTCAGAACGGCCTAGCTGTTCAGCGGGCTTGTGCCATCGGAGACTTCGTACAAGGCTTAGCCATTGCCGTCCTACAGGCGCTGTCAGTAGGCTTTTTTCGCCGGCGACTTCGGTTCCCGGCAGGCCACAGCCTGCTGGCCCAACACCCACGAGCGGCCTGTCTCCCTGCCGCGCCGGCAGAAGCCAGGCAGCGGACAGCTCAGAGAAGGATTTCTCCTATGCACGGCCATACCCAGCTTGCCCCGCACTACTTCTTCCGACAGCAGCGATTGCTGCGCGCGCTGCTGATCGACGACCAGGCCTGGTTCGTCCTCGACGACTTCGCCCGGCTCATCGAACACAGCCAGCCCGAACAGATGCTCGCCCGCCTGGACGACGACCAGGCGCGCCGCGAGTCGTTGCGTTCCGAACGTGGCGAAGACCAGGCGCAGTGGCTGATCAGCGAGTCCGGCGCGTATGCCGCGCTGATCTACCAGCAGCGCGGCGATGGCGGCGAATTGCGCCGCTGGCTCAGTGGCGAGGTGGTGCCGGAGTTGCGCAGCGCCACCGACGACAGCGGCATGCCGCGCTACGTCAAGTTGCGCTGGGAGCGCCAGGTGGTGCACATGCTCGACTGGCAGGGCAAGCTCTGGGTGAATTTCAGCGAGATGCCCGACCTCCTCGAACGCCAGGGCGAGCCCATGGTGCAACTGGGTTGGCGACGCTGGTTGAGCAAGTTGCGCCCGCTCTAGGCGCCGCTCTGGCGTCGTGTTGGGCGGGGCCTGTCAGTTCTGCCAGCTTAAGCGGCGCGGCGCCATCCATTAACAATAGAGCAACGACTCGGGCCTAGCCTCTCCTTTCCCACGGACAGCACGAAACCGCTGGCATGAAGATAACGCGAAACCTTCTGGACGATCTCTACACGGATGACCAGGGCAGCCAGGACCTGACGGGCCTCCGTCAGCCTCGCAAGATGCGTCGTGAAACCAAGGAGAAGCCGCGCAAGCGAACGCTGCGCGACTCCCGGCCGGACCGTCCCCTGTAGGAGCTACGCTCGCCTAGCGGGCGGGTTCGCCGCTCCGAACGCCCCTCTCCCTCAAGGTCAGAGGGCTGGTTTGCCTAGAACGGATTTGTAGAAAGGCCCGCCAAGGACGCCCGGGCGTCTTCGGTGGGCCTTTTTCATGCCTTTCCGCCACGCGCCCCGCACAGGTATCCGGCCTGTGGCGGGGCGCGTGCCTCAGAGCATTTCCAGCTTCGACATCAGGTCGTTCAGGCGCTCGGCCTTCTGCTCGCTGATCTCGCTCGGGGCCAGGGACTCGATGTAGCTGGCCAGCTCTTCCACCGTGGTGCATTCGAACATCGCCCGTAGCGGCACGTTGCGTTGCAGGGCCTTCTGCACCCGCGAGGCGATCTGGGTGGCCAGCAGCGAATGCCCGCCGAGTTCGAAGAAGTTGTCGAACACCCCGACCCGCTCGACCTTCAGCACCTCGGCCCAGATCCGTGCCAGGGTTTCCTCCAGTTCGTTGCGCGGGGCCTGGTAGGCCTGGTTCTGCATCTGGCCGATGTCCAGCGCCGGCAGCGCCTTGCGGTCGAGCTTGCCGTTGGCGTTGAGCGGCATCCGGTCCAGCACCAGCCAGTGCAGCGGCACCATGTAGTCCGGCAGGTCGGCGCGCAGTTGCTGCTTGATCCGCTCGAACCAGGCGCCCTGCTCCACCATCAGTCCGGCCGGCGAGTCGGCGCTGGAACGCGGTGTCTCGCCGGGAACCAGGTAGCCCACCAGGTACTTGCCGTTCGCCCCTTCCTGGACCGCCACCGCCGCCTCGCGGACGTCGGCGCGTTCGTGCAGGCGCGCCTCGATCTCGCCCAGCTCGATGCGGAAGCCGCGGATCTTCACCTGGTGGTCGATCCGCCCGACATATTCCAGCACTCCGTCGGCGCGCCGCCGCGCCAGGTCGCCGGTACGGTACAGGCGCTCGCCCGGCGCGCCGAACGGATGCGGGACGAAGGCCTGGGCGGTGCGCAGCGGGTCGCCGACGTAGCCACGGCCGACGCCGGTGCCGGCCACGCACAGCTCGCCCACCGCGCCCAGCGGCACCAGTTCGAAGGCGTCGTCGGCGCCGGCACCGAGCAGGTACAGGCGGTTGTTGTCGGTGGGACTGCCGATCGGCAGGTAGGTGCTCTCGGTGGAGGCCAGGTCGACGCGGAAGAACGCCACGTCGTCGGAACACTCCGCCGGCCCGTAGGCATTCACCAGGCCGATCCGTGGGTAGCGCTTGAGCCACTGGCGCGCCAGTTCCGGCGGCATCGCCTCGCCGGTGGGCAACATCCAGCGCAGGCCGTCGAGGGCCTGGCGCTCTTCGGCGAGCATGCCCTGGATCAGCGACGGCACGCTTTCCAGCACCGTGATGCCCTGTTCGCCGACGTGCGCCAGCAGGCCCTGCGGATCGTGGGCGATAGCGTTCGGTACAATCGCCACGCGGGCGCCGAACAACGGCGCGGCAAGGAACTGCCAGACCGAGATGTCGAAGCTCTGCGAGGCGGTCTGGGCGATCACGTCGTTCTCGTCCAGTTCCAGGTACGGGACCTTGCTCAACTGGTTGTTGAGCATGCCCGCCTGCTCCACCATCACGCCCTTCGGCAGTCCGGTGGAGCCGGAGGTGTAGATCACGTAGGCGAGGTTCTGCGGCCCGCTGTAGACCTGCGGATCGTGCTCGGCGCCCTCGCCCTGCTGGATCTCGTCCCACACCAGCAGGCGCGGCCGGTCGACGCAGCCGAGTTCGTCGAACAGCGCCAGCGCCTGCTCGCGGCAGGCCTGGGTGCAGACCAGCACCGGCGTGCGGCTCAGCTCGACGATCCGGGTCAGGCGCTGGGTCGGATGGCCGGGGTCGAGCGGCAGGTAGCCGGCACCGGCCTTGAAGCTGCCGACGATCATGCCGAGCAGGTCGAGGCCGCGCTCGGCCAGCAGTGCCACCGGCTGGTCGATGCCGACGCCGGCGGCGCGCAGGGCGTGACCGAGGCGGTTGGCCCGGCGGTTCAGCTCGGCGTAGCTCCAGCGCTGCTCCAGGCAACTGGCGGCGATGCGCTGCGGATGGGCCGCCACCTGCGCCTCGAACAGCCGCACGTAGCCTTGCTCCAGCGGGTAGTCGCGGGCGCTGCGGTTGCAGCCGTCGAGGAGGAAGTCGCGCTCGTCCTCGCCGAGCAGCGGCAAGGCCTCCAGTTCGCCGTGGAAACCGTCGGCCAGGGCCAGCAGCAGGCGCTTGAACTCGCCGAGCAGGCGCTCGACGGTCGGCGCCTCGAAGTAGCGCTGGTCGTAGGACAGGTGCAGGCCGAGGTCATCGCCCGGATAGCAGACCACGGTCAACGGGAAGTTGGTGTGGGTACGCCCGGAGTCGGAACTGGCGTTCAGGCTCTGCGCGCGGTCCAGCACCGAGACTTCCACCGGGGCGTTCTCGAACACGAACAGGCTGTCGAACAGCGGCTGGCCCTTGGGCAGCTCGCTGCTTTCCTGGATGGCCACCAGGGGCAGGTGCTCGTGCTCGCGCAACTCCAGGTTGCGCTCGAACAGCCGGTTCAGCCATTCGCGCACCGTGCAGCGCTGGCCGGCGGCCGGCATCTGCACGCGCAATGGGATGCTGTTGATGAACAGGCCGACGGTGCGCTGCATTTCCGGCATGCCCACCGGACGCCCGGCCACGGTGACGCCGAACAGCACGTCGCGCTCGCCGCTGAAGCGGCGCAGGGTCAGCGCCCAGGCGGCCTGGGCGAAGGTGTTGACGGTGAGCTGGTAGCGCTGCGCCAGTTCGCGCAGGCGCGCGCCGTCGGCGGCGTCCAGGCGCGTGTAGCGGTCGCCGACGATCATCCCGCCGCTCTCGCCGGCGTGCTCGCGGAGGAACGGTCGGTCGCTGGGTACCAGGGTCGGCCGCTCGAAGCCGCGCAGGCTCTCGCTCCACCAGCGGCGCGATTGCTCCAGGTCCTGGCGTTGCAGCCAGGCGATGTAGTCGCGGTAGCGCGGCGGCGTCGGCAGGTTCGCCGGGCGGCCTTCGCCGAGGGCGCCGTAGATCTCGAAGAAGTCGTTCATCAGCAGGCCACGGCACCAGGCATCGATGAGGATGTGGTGGTTGCTCATCATGAACCAGTAGCGCGCCTCACCCAGGCGGATCAGGCGCAGGTGGAACGGCGGCTGTTCGAGCAGGTCGAAGCCGGCCTCGCGCTCGCGCTTGTGCAGCGCTTGCAGGCGCTCCTCGTGGCCGTCCTCCGGCAGCTCGCTCCAGTCGAGGAACTCGATGCGGGTGCGACCAGGCTTGTGGATCACCTGCAACATCGTTTCGCCGGCATTCCAGACGAACGACGCGCGCAGCGCCTCGTGGCGGGCCACCACCGCCTGCCAGGCGGCGGCGAAGCGCTCGGGATCGAGCGGGCTGTCGATCCGGTAGCGGTCCTGCATGTAGTAGATGCCGGTGCCCGGTTCCAGCAGGGTGTGTAACAGCAACCCTTCCTGCATCGGGGTCAGCGGGTAGACGTCCTCGATCTCGCCGGCCGGCACCGCCAGGGCGTCCAGTTGCGCCTGGCTCAGTTGCGCCAGCGGGAAGTCGGACGGGGTCAGGCCGCCGGCGCCGTCTTCCAGGCAATGCTCGATCAGCGCCTGCAGTTCGGCGAGATAGGCCTGCGCCAGCTCGTTCACCGTCTGCGCGTCGTAGCGCTCGCGGCTGTAGGTCCAGCGCAGCACCAGCTCACCGCCGTAGACCTGGCCATCGACGCTCAGCTCGTTGGGCAACGGCGCCTGCTCGTCGTGGATCGGCCCGGTGGGCTGGTCCAGCGGCTGGAACAGGGCGTCGGCGAAGCTCTGGTCGAACTGTCCGAGGTAGTTGAAGGTGATCGGCGCCGTCGGCAGCGCGGCCATCGCCTGGCGCACCGCCGGATCGGCGAGGTAGCGCAGCACGCCGTAGCCGAGGCCTTTGTGCGGCACCGCGCGGAGCTGTTCCTTGATCGCCTTGATCGACTCGCCCGGGCTCTGCGCCGGGGTCAGGCGCAACGGGTAGGCGCTGGTGAACCAGCCGACGCTGCGGGTCAGGTCGATATCGTCGAACAGCGCCTCGCGGCCATGCCCTTCCAACTGCACCAGCGTCGACGGCTGCCCGCTCCAGCGGCAGAGCACGCGAGCGAGGGCGGTCAGCAGCAGGTCGTTGACCTGGGTGCGGTAGGCCGCCGGCGCCTGTTGCAGCAATTGCCGGGTACGTTGCGGGTCGAGCCGCAGGCTGACACTTTCCGCCAGCGCCTCGCGGTTGTCGCCCTGCGGGCGGTCGCACGGCCACTCGACCGGCTGCCCACCCAGCCGGGCTTGCCACCAGCCCAGCTCCTCGCGCAGCGATTCGCTGCCGGCGTAGGCCTGCAGGCGTCCGGCCCAGTCGCGGAAGGCGCTGGTCTTGGCCGGCAGCGCCGGTTCGGCGCCCTCGGCGAACTGACGGTAGACCTGTTGCAGGTCCTCCAGCAGCACCCGCCAGGACACCCCGTCCACCACCAGGTGGTGGATCGCCAGCAGCAGGCGTTGCTCGCCGGCCGGGCCGTCCACCAGCACCGCGCGCAGCAGCGGCCCCTGTTCGAGGTCGAGGCTGCGCTGGGCCTTGGCGAACAGCTCGGCGCATTCGTCGAAGGATTGCACCGGAACGTGCCAGAGCAGTTCCTGTTCGCGCAGCGGACGATGCTGCGCCAGCCATTCGCCGTCGACCTGGCGGAACGCCAGGCGCAGGGCATCATGCTGTTCGACCAGGCGTTGCAGGGACTTGCGCAGCAGGCCGAGGTCAATGGCCTGCCGCGGCTGCAACAGCAGCGACTGGTTCCAGTGTTCGCGGCGCGCCAGCGGCAGGTCGAAGAACCAGTGCTGGATCGGCGTCAGCGCGCTGTCGCCCTGCACCGGCCCCTGCTCGGCCTGGCTGGCCTGGCTGTGCCGGGCCACCGCGGCGAGGCTCTGCACGGTCTGGTGCTGGAACAGGTCGCGGGGGCTGAAGTGGATGCCGAGCTGGCGGGCGCGGCTGACCACCTGGATCGACAGGATCGAATCGCCGCCCAGTTCGAAGAAGTTGTCGCCGAGACCTACCCGCTCGACGTTCAGCACCTCGCGCCAGACCCCGGCCAGTTGCTGCTCCAGCACGCTGCGCGGGGCCTCGTAGGCCTGCCGGTTGAGCGCCGGGTCGGGCGCCGGCAGCGCGCGGCGGTCGAGCTTGCCGTTGGCGGTCAGCGGCAGGCTGGCGAGCAACAGCAGGTGGGCCGGCACCATGTAGTCCGGCAATTGCTGCTTGAGGTGCGTTTTCAGCGCCTCGCGCAGCGCCGCCTGGGCGTCCTCGTCCTGCTCGGCCACCGCGCTGGCGACATAACCGGCCAACTGCTTGCCGCTCGGGCTGTCGAGCGCCAGGACCAGCGCTTCGCGAACCTGCGGATGCTCCAGCAGGCGCGCCTCGATCTCGCCCAGTTCGATGCGGAAGCCACGGATCTTCACCTGGTGGTCGATGCGGCCGACATATTCCACCTGGCCGTTGTCGCACAGGCGCACCAGGTCGCCGGTGCGGTACAGGCGGCCGCCCTCGGCAGCGAAGGGATCGGGCACGAAGCGCTCGGCGCTGAGCGCCGGACGCTCATGGTAGCCGCGCGCCAGGCCGGCGCCGCCGACGTAGAGTTCGCCGGTCGCGCCCTGCGGCACCAGGGCCAGGTCGGCATCCAGGATGTAGGCGACCCGCGCGCCGACCACGCTGCCGATCGGCACGCTGGCGGCACCCTCCTCCAGTCGTTCGGGAGCCAGGCAGGCCAGCGGCATGACCACCGTTTCGGTCGGTCCGTAGGCATTGAAGAACGACGCCGGGGCGAAGGCCTGGCGAATCCGTTGCAGGTGCTCGCCGGTCAGCGCTTCGCCGCCGGTGATGCACATGCGCACCGGCAACTGCCGGCCCTGGCTCTCCAGCCACTGGGCGAGCTGGCTGCCGTAGCTCGGGGTGAAGCCGAGGATGCTCACGCCCTCCGCGCGGATCAGCTCGCAGATTTCCTCCGCGCCCCACTGGCCCTGGGCCCGCAGCACCACGCGGGCGCCGCACAGCAACGGGGCCAGCAGGCGCTCGCTGGCGGCGTCGAAGTTGATCGAATAAAAGTGCAGTTCACAATCGTCGGCGCGCATGCCGAAGCGCTCGATCACCGCGGCGCAGTGCATGGCGATCTCGCCGTGGGAGACCGCCACGCCCTTCGGCTTGCCGGTGGAGCCGGAGGTATAGATCAGGTAGGCCTGGTGCTGCGGCCCGCTCAGCGCTGCCAGCGGCGCGGGGTCCTCGGCGTCCAGCGCCGGGCCGTCCTCCTCGAGGCACCAGCGCGCCACGCCCGCCGGTAGCTCGCCGAGGGCCTCGAACAGCGCCGCGTGGCTGAGCAGCAGGCGTACGCCGCTGTCCTCGATCATGTATTGCAGGCGCTCCAGCGGATATTCCGGGTCCAGCGGCACGTAGGCGCCGCCGGCCTTGAGGATCGCCAGCAGGCCGACGACCATCTCCAGCGAACGCTCCAGGGCCAGGCCGACCCGCACTTCCGGGCCGACGCCATGACCGCGCAGGACGCGCGCCAGGCGGTTGGAGCGGGCGTCGAGTTCGGCATAGCTCAGGGTCTGTCCGGCGAAGGTCAGCGCCGGGGCCTGGGGGCTGGCCGCCACACGGGCGGCGAACAGGCCATGGAGGGTGTCCTGGAGCCCTGCCTCGCCAGCCGTGCCGGCGAGCAGCAGTTGCTTCCGCTCCTCGGCGGCGAACAGCGGCAATTCGGCAATGCGCCGCTGCGGGTCGCCCAGCAGCGCCTCCAGCAGGTTCTGCCAGTGTCCGGCCATCCGCGCGATGCGCGGTTCGTCGAACAGGTCGCGGCTGTAGGTCAGGCAGCAGCCGAGGCGCTGGTCGAGGTCGGTGACCTCCAGGTTGAGGTCGAACTTGGTCGCTCGCGCATCGTTGGCGATGTACTCGACGGTCATCCCGGCCAGTTGCCGGGTCTGCTGGAACTCCCAGCGCTGGACGTTGCACATCACCTGGAACAACGGGTTGTAGGCGGCGCTGCGCGGCGGTTGCAGGGCTTCCACCAGGTGGTCGAACGGCAGGTCCTGGTGCGACTGGCCATCGATCACGGTCTGCCGCACCTGCTCCAGCAGCTCACCGACGCTCATCTGTCCGTCGAGCCGGCAGCGCAGCACCTGGGTATTGAGGAAGGCGCCGATCAGCCCTTCGCTCTCCGGGCGGATGCGGTTCGCCACCGGCGCGCCGATGCGCAGGTCCTGCTGGCCGCTGTAGCGGTAGAGCAAGGCCGCAAGGGTGGCGGTCATGGTCATGAACATGGTCAGTCCGCGGGCGGCGTTGAAGCGGCGCACGCGCTCGGCCAGCTCGGGGCTCAGGTCGAAGCGGTAGAGGTCGCCCTGGTGGCTCTGCACCGGCGGGCGTGGCCGGTCGCCCGGCAGTTCGAGCAGCGGATGCTCGTTGCCCAGCTGGGCCTTCCAGTAGTCGAGCTGGCGCTGGCGCTCGCCGCTCTCCAGCCACTCGCGCTGCCACACGCTGTAGTCCAGGTACTGGACCGGCAACGGCTCCAGCGGCGATTCGCGGTCGTCGAGGAAGGCCTCGTAGAGCGCGCCCAGTTCGCGGGCGAAGATGTCCATCGCCCAGCCTTCGGTGACGATGTGGTGCAGGGTCACCACCAGGTAGTGCTCGCGCTCGGCCATCTTCACCATGCAGACCCGCAGCAACGGCCCGCTCTCAAGGTCGAAGGGACGGTGCGCCTCGCTGTCGGCGAGGGTCTGCAGGTGCTGCTGGCGACTGTCGCGGTCGAGCGCGGAGAAGTCCTGCCAGTCCATGTGCAGGCCGCCATCGCTATGTACGCGCTGTACCGGCACGCCGCCGACGCTGGGGAACGTGGTGCGCAGGGTCTCGTGGCGCTGCACCAGGGCCTGTAGCGCGGCCTCGAAGCGCGCCACGTCCAGCGGCCCGCTCAGGCGCGCCAGGCCGCCGACGTTATAGGCCGGGCTGTCCGGCTCCAGTTGCCAGAGGAACCACATGCGCTGCTGCGAGTAGGACAGCGGCACCGGCTGCTCGCGGTCGATGCGGCGGATCGTGCCGTGGCTGTCGGTACGCCCGGCGGCCTGGGCTGCGCGGACCTGTTCGCAGAAGGCCTCCAGTTCGCTGGCCTCGAACAGCGCGCGCAACGGCAGTTCGACGTCGCAGGCCTGGCGGGTGCGCGAGACGATGCGGGTGGCCAGCAGGGAATGCCCGCCGAGTTCGAAGAAATCGTCGCGCAGGCCGACCCGCGGCAGGCCGAGCACTTCGCTCCAGATCGCGGCGATGCGCCGTTGCAGCTCGGTCCGCGGCTCGACGTGCTCGCGCTGCTGCCAGACCGGCTCCGGCAGCGCCCGCGTATCCAGCTTGCCGCTCGGGCCGAGGGGCATCTGCGCCAGGCGCATCAACTGCGCCGGAACCATGTATTCCGGCAGTTCGGCCTGTAGCGCGGCGCGCAGACGCTGGTTCTGCTCGGCTTCCGCCTCGGCGCCGGCAGCGCCGGTGTAGTAGCCGACCAACTGGCTGCCGGCCACGCCTTCGCGGATCACCACCACCGCCTGGGCCACCCCCGGCTGCGCCAGCAGGCGTGCCTGGATCTCCTCCGGCTCGATGCGGAAGCCACGCAGCTTGACCTGCTGGTCGAGGCGGCCGAGGTATTCCAGCACGCCGTCGGCGTTCCAGCGCGCGCGGTCGCCGGTGCGGTACAGGCGCTCGCCGTCGGTCGAGAACGGATCGGCGACGAAGCGCTCGGCGCTCAGCGCCGGGCGCCCCAGGTAGCCACGGGCCAGGCCCAGGCCGCCGATGCACAGCTCGCCGGCGACGCCGGCCGGCAGCAGGTTGAACTCGGCGTCCAGCACGCGGCAGACCACGTTGCCCAGCGGCCGGCCGATCGGCGAACGCTCGCCGTCTTCCGCGCGGCATTGCCAGTGGGTGACGTTGATGGCGGTCTCGGTCGGCCCGTAGCGGTTATGCAGGGCCACCGCCGGCAGGCGTTGCAACACGCGGTTGCGCAGCTCCGCCGGAAGCGCCTCGCCGCCGGAGAACAGGCGGCGCAGGCTGCCGCAGGCGGCGACGCCGGGTTCGTCGATGAACAGTTGCAGCAGCGGCGGCACGAAGTGCAGCGTGGTCACCCCGAACTGCCGCACCAGTTCCACCAGGCGCGCCGGATCGCGGTGCTCGCCGGGGGCGGCGAGGACCAGCCGGCAACCAGTGACCAGCGGCCAGAAGCACTCCCACACCGACACGTCGAAGCTCACCGGCGCCTTCTGCATCAGCACGTCGTCGCCGTCGAGGGCGTAGGTGGCCTGCATCCATTGCAGGCGCTCGGCCAGCGCCGCGTGGGTATTGCCCACGCCCTTCGGCTGGCCGGTGGAACCGGAGGTGTAGATGACGTAGGCGAGATTGTCGCCGTGCAGGTGCAGGCCCGGTGCCTGGCTCGGCCAGTTGTCGAGCTTGAGGCTGTCCAGGCAGATCGGCGTGACGCCCTCCGCGCCAGGCAGGCGCTCGAACAGATGGGCCTGGGTCAGCAGCAGCTCGACGCCGCTGTCGGCGAGCATGTAGGCCAGGCGTTCGCTGGGGTAGTCCGGGTCCAGCGGCACGTAGGCGCCGCCCGCCTTGACGATCGCCAGCAGACCGACCAGCAGTTGCGGCGAACGCTCGGCGCAGATCGCTACCCGCACGTCCGGGCCGACGCCCTTGTCGCGCAGGTAGTGGGCCAGGCGGTTGGCCCGGGCGTGCAGTTCGGCGTAGCCGAGGCTGCCGCCGTCCCACTCCAGGGCGACGCGTTCGGCGGACTGCGCCAGTTGCCGCTCCAGCAGCTCCGGCAGCCAGGCGCGCGCCGGCTCGCAGGGCGCGCTGCCCCATTCGGCGAGGCGCGCCGCCTGCTCGGCGTCGACCAGGGCGATATCGCCGAGGCAGCGCTGCGGGTCTTCCGCGACCTGGCGCAGCAGCTCCAGGTATTGCGCGGCGAAACGCCGGATACTGGCCTCCTCGAAGAGGTCCGCGGCGTAGTCGAAGTTCAGGGTCAGGCGACCGCGAGCGTCCTCCTCGCTCTGCAGTTGCAGGTCGAACTTGGCTTCGCGGCTGTGCCAGGGCAGCTCGTCGGCGAGCAGGCCAGGCAGCCGGCGCAACGCCGACAGGTCGCGCTGCTGGTGGTTGAACAACACCTGGAACAACTGGCCGCCCTGGCCGCAGGCTGCGAGCACCTGGTCGAACGGCAGGTCCTGGTTGGCCTGGGCGCCGAGGGTCGCCTCGCGAGCCTCGCCGAGCAACGCGGCGAACGGCTGGCGCGCCCGGGGCGTGCCGCGCAGGACCAGGGTGTTGATGAAGAAGCCGACCAGCCCCTGGGTCTCCAGGCGCTGGCGGTTGGCGCTGGGCACGCCGATGCGGATCTCGCCCTGCCCGCTGTGGCGATGCAGCAGCGCCTGGAACGCCGCCAGCAGCCACATGAAGACACTCGCCTCATGGTCCAGCGCGGCCTCGCGGATGGCCCGCGCCAGGGCTTCGTCGACCCGCAGGCTGTAGCGCGCGGCCGGCGACGCCTGGCGCGCCGTGCGCGGATGGTCGGTGGCCAGTTCCAGCACCGGCGCCGCGTCGCCCAGGCGTTCCCGCCAGTAGGCCAGTTGGCGGGCGCCCTCGCCCGCGTCCAGCCACTGCCGTTGCCAGGCGGCGAATTCGGCGTAGTGCAGTTCCAGCGGCGCCAGGTCGGCCGGCTGGCCACCGCAGGCTTCGGCGTAGAGCCGCGAGAATTCGTCGAGCAGCAGGTTCAGCGACCAACCATCGGCGACGATGTGATGCAGGGTGACCCAGAGCTGGTGCTCCTGTTCGTCCAGGCGCACCAGGCTGACCCGCAGCAGCGGCCCCTTTTCCAGGTCGAACGGCTGCTGCGCCTCGGCTTCGCGGCGCTGCGCGGCAGCCGCGTCACGTTCGTGCTCGGCCAGCGCGGCGAGGTCGACGAACTGCCAGGCGAACTCGCCCTGCTCGTCGATACGCTGCAAGGCTGCGCCGTCGCGCTCGAGGAAACGCGTGCGCAGCGCTTCGTGGCGTTCGACCAGGCGCTGGAAGCTGGCGCGCAGCGCCGCCTCGTCCAGCTCGCCGCGCAGGCGCAGGCCGCCGGGGATGTTGTAGGCGGCGCTCTGCGGGTCGATCTGCCAGGTCAGCCAGAGACGCTGCTGCGCCGCCGACTGCGGCAGGTCGACACCGCGCGGCAGGTGCGCCATCGGTGCCTCGGCCGGCAGGCCGGCGGCCAGTTGGCGGGCCACCGTGGCGCTGAAGGCCTGCAGGGTCGGCGCCTCGAACAGTTGGCGCAGGTCGAGGGCGACGCCGAGACTGTCGCGCACCTGGGCGACCACCTGGGCGGCGCCGATGGAGTTGCCACCGAGCAGGAAGAAGTGATCGCGCGGCGCTACCTGCGCCACGCCCAGCCGGGCCCTCCAGATCTCGCCGATGCGTGCCAGCAGTTCGTCGTCGCCTGCCGGCGGCTGCGCTTCCTGCACGGCCTGGAGGCCGGGAAACAGCGCATAGCTGTCCAGGCTGCCGTCTTCCAGGCGCAGGCGGCAGGCGGAACGTTGCAGCTTGCCGCTGGATGTCTTCGGCAAGGCGCCGGGATTGAGCAGCGCCACCACCTTCGGCGCTTCCTGGTAGGCCTCGGCCACCGCCTGGCGGATCGAGTCGATCAGCTCCTGGGCCGGCACCGATTTCTGGACGCCGCGTCCGATCTCGGCGGCAATGCCGATGCCTTCCTCGCCATCGACCGTGACCGCGAAGGCCGCGACCCTGCCCTTGCGCGCCGACGGCACCTCGCTCTCGACGGTGCGTTCGATGTCCTGCGGATAGAGGTTGTGGCCGCGGACGATGAGCATGTCCTTCAGGCGCCCGGTGACGAACAGTTCGCCGTCGCGGAGGAAACCGAGGTCGCCGGTGCGCAGCCAGGTACGCCCGTCACGCTCGACGAAGGTCTTCGCCGAGGCTTCCGGGTTGCGCCAGTAGCCGTGGGCGATGCTCGGCCCGGCGGCCCAGATCTCGCCGACGTTGTCGTCGCCGAGGACCTCGCCGCTCGCCGCGTCGACGATCAGCACGGCGTGTTCCGGCTGGCTGCGGCCGCAGCACATCAGCACGCTGCCTGCGCCTTCGGCGATGCGGTTGCGCGCCAGCGCCTCGCCATCCACCGCCAGGGCGGGAATGCCCTGGCCGCGCTGGCCGCCGGTGACGAACAGGGTCGCCTCGGCGAGGCCGTAGCAGGCGAAGAAACTGGACGCCTCGAAGCGGCTGGCGGCGAATTTCTCGGCGAAGCGTTCCAGGCTGTCCTGGCGGATCGGCTCGGAACCGGAGAAGGCTACCCGCCAGCCGCTCAGGTCGAGACGCTCCAGGGCCGACTCGGCGACCCGCTCGCTGCACAGCCGGTAGGCGAAATCGGGACCGCCGCTGACGGTGCCGCCGTACTGGCTGATGGCTTCCAGCCAGCGCACCGGACGTTCGAGGAAGTAGCGCGGCGACATCAGCACGCAGGGTACGCCGCTGAAGATCGGTTGCAGCAGGCCGCCGATCAGGCCCATGTCGTGGTACAGCGGCAGCCAGCTGACGATCACGTCGTCGGCACCGATGCCGAAGCCTCGGCGGATCAACACCTCGTTGGCGACCAGGTTGCCATGGCTGACCTGCACGCCCTTGGGCAGTGCGGTTGAACCGGAGGTGTACTGGAGGAAGGCGATGTGCTCGGGACGCACTTGCGGCTCGTCCCAGGCCTCGGCAACGGCCGGGTCCAACTGGTCGACGCAGAGCAGTTGCGGGGCGTTGGCGGCGGACAGTTGCGCGTTCATCTGCAGCAATGGCTCGCGCAGGTCAGCGGTGGTCAGGACCAGGCGCGGCTCGGCGTCGGCGATGATCGACAACAGGCGTTCCTGGTGATGGCGGCGCGCCGACTCCGGCGGATAGGCCGGCACCGCGATGACCCCGGCATACAGGCAACCGAAGAACGCCGCGACGTAGTCGGGGCCGCTGGGAAACAGCAGCACCGCGCGATCGCCCAGCTGCGCATGGGCCTGCAGGGCCGCGGCGATGCTCCGCGCGCGCAGGTCGAGATCGCGATAGCTGAGGACCACGCCTTCGCCATCGTCCTCGGCGAGGAAGCGCAGCGCCAGGCGCTCGGGCTCCTGGACGGCGCGGCGACGCAGGGCCTGGACCAGGGTGGTGGGAAGTTCGAAGGCGTCCATCATGTGTTTTCCTGCCTGAATTCGGCTTGCAATCGAGTTCTAGTGAGTCTCCGGAAACAGTCGTCGCGGCCGCCCCTCAACTGGCGGCGCGCATGCTTCCCCGGACCTTGTCCTTGTGCCAGCGCAGCAGATGCTGGCCGGCGTAGCGACGCAGCAGGCGCAGCAACTGCCCCTGCTGTTCGCGGATGAAAAAGTGCTGCCCGTCGAGCAGGTCGAGGGTGAAGTCGCCCCCGGCCTCATGCAGCCAGCCGAGCAACTCGGCGCTGCGCAGGCTGTCCTCGCGTCCACCGAACAGGTGCAGCGCCGCGTCCAGCGGCCCATGCGCCTGGTAGCGGTAGCTGCCGGTGACGAGAAAGTCCGCTCGCACCACTGGCAACAGCATCTGCATCAGCGACGGATCGTTGAGGACGGCCTCCGGAGTACCCCGGTAGTCGCGCAACGCGGCAACCAGTTCGGCGTCGGCCTTGGCGCGCCGGTAGCCGCTGACATCGTTTTCGGCGGGCGGGGATACACCGGAGAGGAATAGCGCCAGCGGCCCTTCGAGGCCGCGCCGACGCATGGCATGGGCCAGTTCGAAGGCCAGCAGCCCGCCCAGGCTGTGGCCGAAGAAGGCGTAGGGAGAAGCGCTGTCGAGGGTGCCTTGCAGCTCGCTGGCCAATTGCGCGACCAGGCTGGCGGCATCGGTATGCAGGGCCTCGCCGAAGCGGAGGCCGCGCCCCGGCAATTCCAGGGGCAACAAGCGGATCCAGCCCGGCAGGCTGGGCTGCCAGCGGCGGAACAGCGTGGCGCTGGCCCCCGAATAAGGCAGGCAGAACAATTGCAGGGAAACGGCCGGGCTCACCTGCCGACCTCCTTGCGCCGCTGTCGTGGCCCTCGTCCGGGGCAGAGCGCTTTCCCATGATCGATCGGCATTTCCGTCTCCTGCTGCGCACGCCGGGGCGCCGGGCACCTGCCCGCGCTGTCACAGAGGGGAACGGATAACAACGGCAAATAATTAGCGCATGTAACCGCAATCTCCGGGCAACCGCGGAGCATTGCGCGAAAGGACGCCAACCCCTATCCATTCTGATGGGTTGTGCCCGGCGCTATCGCCGCATCGGCGATAGCGATGTACGCCATGGAGCAGCCGGGGACGGTTGTCGCAGCGCCTTCGCGCAGTTCTTGCGCGGAACGCCGGCAGGAGCGGCGAGGCGGTCAATACCGATTTCTAACTAGCTGATTCCTAAAGATTATTAAAAAAATTTCGTCTGCGACGCATGACTGCAACATTGGCGCGGCCATCCTTCTGAAACGCCGAAGAATTTCTCCCCTCCATCATTCGCAGCGGCTATTTGCCAGCATGCGGACCATTCACGAATAAAGGTGAGATTGGTTATTTCTTCGTAATTGACAATCATTATCATTCAACATAATTTGTTGCGCCATGTGTGGGTCTTACCCCACCGCCAGTGCTCTGCAGCCCCCTCCGCAGCAAGGTGATTTCCATGTCGGAACAACTGTCTACCCGCAGATGCGATACCCCGCTCCTCCAGGCATTCGTCGATAACCGTACGATCCTGGTGAAGATCGCCGCCCGCATTACCGGTTGCCGCTCGCGAGCCGAAGATGTGGTCCAGGATGCGTTCTTCAGGCTCCAGTCGGCGCCGCAGATCACTTCGTCGTTCAAGGCACAGCTCAGCTACCTGTTCCAGATCGTCCGCAACCTGGCCATCGATCACTACCGCAAGCAGGCGCTCGAACAGAAATACTCGGGGCCGGAGGAAGAAGGCCTGAACGTGGTGATCCAGGGCGCCTCGCCGGAAACCTCGCACATCAACTACGCGACCCTCGAACACATCGCGGATGCCCTCACCGAGCTGCCCAAGCGCACCCGCTACGCCTTCGAGATGTACCGCCTGCACGGCGTGCCGCAGAAGGACATCGCCAAGGAACTGGGCGTCTCGCCGACCCTGGTCAACTTCATGATCCGCGACGCCCTGGTGCACTGCCGCAAGGTCACCGCCGAGCGCCAGGGCGACAACGTCACCCATCTCAGCGCCCGTCGCTGACGGCGGCGAGCATTCCTCAGCGCCGGTAGCGGCGCACCGACGCCGCCTGCGCCTCGGCCCTGGCGGCGAAATGGGTTCCCAGCAGCAACAGCGCCGCGCGCTTGTGGCGAAAATCGAAGGGTTGGCCGCAGCAGCGGCAAAGGCCCGGCGCGGTTTCGCAGCGCTCCTTTCCCAGCGTTGTCCTCGGCGGCTCAACGGGACCGTCCAGGTAGAAATGGTGGACCAGCGCCGCCAACCACTCCGCCACCCGCTCCGGCTCTCCCCGCTCCCGCGGCCCAAGGGCGTAAAGCAAGCCCGTGGGATCGCCACACCGGCGCTCCTCCTCGATGAATGCGCAGGTTGCGACAGGTTCAGGACGCTCCTGCGCCGGTTCGTGCGACTCGTTGCACGCAGGCCGCTGCCTGTCGCAGCGGGCATATGGATCGGCCTCGCGGCGCTCGAGGGGCGACGGAAACGACAGGCTGGAGGCTGGGGACGGAAGCATGGCCGGCTACTCGTGGGGCTTGCCTGAGTAACGTCGCATCCCGCCGCGAATTTACCCGTCCAGCCCGGCGTCCGGCCGAACGGCCATCAATAGACTTCCGGCACGATGATCTCACCGGGCGTCGGATGCCTGACGTAATCGGCGTGGCGCAGGCGCTCCGGCAGGTGTACCGGCGGCTGCGGAACTTCCCGGTAGGGCATCTGCTGCAACAGGTGGTGGATGCAATTCAGCCGCGCGCGCTTCTTGTCGTCGGCCTGTACCACCCACCAGGGCGCCTCGGGGATGTGGGTGCGTTCGAGCATGGTTTCCTTGGCCTTGGTGTAGGCCTCCCAGCGCCGCCGCGACTCCAGGTCCATCGGACTGAGCTTCCACTGCTTGAGCGGATCGTGGATACGGCTGAGGAAGCGCAGGTGCTGCTCGGCGTCGGAGATGGAGAACCAGTACTTGAGCAACTGGATGCCCGAGCGCGCCAGCATCTTTTCGAACTCCGGCACGCTGCGGAAGAATTCCTCGTATTGTTCGTCGTTGCAGAAACCCATGACCCGCTCGACCCCGGCGCGGTTGTACCAGCTGCGGTCGAACAGGACGATCTCGCCGCCGGCCGGCAGGTGCGAGACGTAGCGCTGGAAATACCACTGGGTCTGCTCGCGGTCGTTCGGCGCGGGCAGCGCGGCGACCCGGCAGACCCGCGGGTTGAGGCGCTGGGTGATGCGCTTGATCACGCCGCCCTTGCCCGCCGCGTCGCGTCCCTCGAAGAGAATCACCACCTTGTGCCCGGTGTGCACCACCCAGTTCTGCAGTTTCACCAGTTCCCGTTGCAGGCGGAACAGTTCGCGGAAATAGCGGCGCCGACTCAACTCGCCGGGCGCATCCTCCTGCTCGGGACCGAACAGCTCGTCCAGGTTCAGCTCGTCGTCGAGCAGTTCCTGCTCCAGCTCTTCGTCGTGTCGATCGAGCCAGTCGCGACCGATGCGGCCCGAGGTATCGCCATAGGAGTCCATGCGCTGCTCTCCACGTCATGCCGAAATACCGCGAATGCTAGGCGTGTCTTCATGACGGTTTGGTGACGGTTCGATGAAAACGTAGCGATCGCCCGCCGTCGAAAACAGTCGAAAGGTCACTGAAAGTCAGAAAATTCCCTAATCATTTGAATGACTTGGCCTAAGCTGGCCAGCCTCTCCGCACTTTCCACATGCTCCGCGCACCCCGGCGACCGCCGGGGCGAACCGCGCCCTTGCGGCGCCATTGATCGGAGATCGACCATGCAAGCGTTTTCCAAACAGCAACTCATCGATGCGCTGAATGCCCAGAGCAGCGACCTGGCCACCCTGCAGAGCCTGGTCATGGGCCTCTACCTGTGGATTCGCGACAGCCATGGCCAGGCCAGCGTCGATGCGGCCTTCCAGCGCGCCCGCGAGGAGGCCAGGCAATTCCGCCAGCAGAGCGGCAACCAGGCTGACGAGCGATTGATCCTGCAACTGGCGGAAATCGTCCGCGAACAACCCTGAGCCATGACCGGCACAGACTGACCGGTTCGGCCTGACTCAAGGCCGCACGGCAGTCCCGGGCGCCGCGGAATCGACTTTCGCGGTGTCCTCCGCGGGCAGCACCCGGATGGTCGCGGTCACGCCGGCGCGCAAGGTGTTGCGCTGGCGATAGGCGGGATCGATGGCGATGCGCACCGGAATTCGCTGGGCCAGCTTGACCCAGGTATAGCTCGGGTTGATGTTCGCCAGCAGGCGCGAGCCCTCGGCATTCTCCCGGTCGGTGATGGCATGGGCGATGCTCTGCACGCGCCCGTCGAAGCGCTCGCCGCTCATCAGTTCCACCCGCGCCCGGCTGCCGACGCGGATGCCCGGCAACTTGGTCTCCTCGAAGTATCCGCTGACATAGAACGAATCGCGGTCCACCAGCGCCAGCAATGGCACCCCGGCGTGGGCGTAGTCGCCTTCGCGGGTCTGCAGATTGGTCACGTAGCCGCTGACCGGGGCGCGTACCTGGGTACGTTCGAGGTCGAGACGGGCCTGCTGCAAGGCGGCTTCGGCAAGCTCCACGTTGGCCTGGGCCAGGCCGAGGCTGGCCTGGTTCCTCAGCAACTCGGCCTGGGCCAGGCTGACGTCGGTCTGGGCCTTTTCGTTCTCTTCCACCGATAGCATCGAGCGCTTCTGCAATGCCGAGCGCCGCTGCGCCTCGCTGCGGCGCTGGCGCAACTGGGCCTGGCTGGCCTCGATCGCCGCGCGCGACTCGCCCAGCGCCGCCCGCGCCACGTTCACCGCGCGCTCGGCGCGCAGCACCGCCAGTTCATAGCGCGCCGGGTCGATGCTGAGCAGCAGCGCGCCCTTCTCCACGGGCTGGTTGTCGCTCAGCGGCAACCGGGTGATCAGCCCGGAAACGTCCGCCGACAGCGTCACCACATCGGCGCGGACCCGCGCGTCACGGGTCCACGGCGTGCGGGTGTAGCGTTCCCAGGCGAGGAACACCAGTGCCGCCGCCACCAGCACCGCCAGCAGGGTGGCCAGGCGCGGCCATTTGCCTTGCAACAGGTTCATCGGGACATCTCCCCCATCCACAGGATCAGACCGGCGCAGATCGCGCAGTACAACGCGCCCTGGAACAGCGCTTCGTGCCAGACCCGCTGCAACACGCCGAAGCGCCGCAACAGCGGGTTGAGCAGCAGCAGGATCAGCCAGGCCAGCAGCAGCGCCTGGGCGATCGGCGGCAGGTAGGCGCCCCCGATCTCGACATCAGCGGGCATGTCCGCCCTCCTCTTCTGGTTCTTCGACGACCGCCGGTGCGCCGCGGTCCTCCTCCAGCAACGTCCGATAGCGTTGCAGCGACTGCTGCAGGATCAGTACCGCGACATTCATGATGAAGCGCTGCCGCGTCGCCCCGAGGTCCTTCGACGGCTGCGCCAGCAAGGCCTCCAGGCCCCGGCCGAAACGCTGCAGGGCGGCCAGGGCGAGGTCCTGCCGCGGGGCGTCCGCGCCGCCGGCTATGTAGGCGGCGACCTCGCGCAGCGCCTCGCCCAGCAGCGGCTGCAACTCCAGCGGCACCACCCCGGCGTCATGCAGCGGCTCGCGCAGGCGGTTCAACGCCACGCCCATCACCACGCAGCCCAGGGCGCACTGGAAACGTTCCGCCGCAGCCGACTCCTGGCTCGCCGGCAGCAGGCCGACCATCACCGCCAGGCGATCGATCATCCGCGTCTCGAAGGCGAAGCGCTGCGCCTCGCTGGCCTCGCAGCGCGACATTTCCGCGACGTCCTGGCGCGACAGGTAGAGCAGCCGGCGCAGGCGCGGGTCGGCGCGGAACGGATAGACCAGGGCGAACACCAGCACGGCGAGGACCGCCGCGGCGAGGAAGCCGCCGACGAACTCGAACCACTGCGAAGCGTTGCTGTAGTAGACCGCGATATTCTGCGGCGCCACCATCAGCAGGGTCTCCAGGCCGATGCCCATGGCGATCCCGGCGCTCAGCGGGCTGCTCAGGCCGACCGCGACCACGTACAGCAGCAACGCCATCCACAGCGCCAGCCACTCGAAGTCGGCGGATGCCGGCAACAGCACGAACAGCAGCGCCGCCGAGATCAGGATCGCCAGCAGCAGCCCGCGCAGGAAGTTCTGCGCCGCCAGCAGCGGACGCGGGAAGGTCGCCATCAGCGAGCACATCACGCCGACCAGCAGCAGGCTGCTGAGGGCGCCGTTCCAGGCGCTGGTGATCCACAGCCAGGCGGCGCAGGACAAGGCGACGAAAGCGCGCACGGCATTCATCGAGGCCAGCGCCCAGTCCAGGTGCAGCGCCTGCGCCTGGCCACGGCGGTAGAAACTGCTGGCCTGGCGGCCGGACTGGATCGCATCGTTGAGTTCGAGCACTTCGCCCAGGCGCTGGAACAGCCGCGCGTATTCCCAGCGCAGGATCGCCACCTGCGGGCGCAGCGCCGGGCTCAGCGCCTCGTCGTAGGACTCCGCGCGCGTCGCCGCGGCATCGAAGGCCTGGCGCACCGCCTGGAACTCCTCCAGCACCTCGGAGGGTACCGCCCGCCCCTGCTCGGCCAGCGCGTCCAGCACCCGCAGCGCACGATCCAGGAGCGCCTGGATATCCGCCGGCAACGGCCCGACCCAGTGCGCCCGCACCAGCAGGCGATGCTGGCGCAGCAGCAACAGCCGCGAGGCCATCAGCACCAGCAGGTTGCCCAGCAACTGCACCAGGCCATCGGCGCGGCGCAGGTTCGGCGCGTCGAAATAGAGGTGCCGGCGCAGGCCGTCCAGCGCGGTGATGCTGGCGACCAGTTGCATCTGCCGCTGGTTGAACGACTCGTCGCCCTCGTCGCCGCGGATCACCGCCGCGGCGTGCCGCGCGGTACTGCGGATCAGGCCGTCGACCTGGGCGAAGTAGCCCTTCGCCACCGCCTGCGGACGCGCGCTGAGCAGGCTGACCAGGGCCACGCAGGCGACGCCCAGCAGGGTCTCGGTGACCCGCACCACGGCGAGCATGAAGGTGTTTTCCGGATCGGGAATCGACAGCACGGCGACGATCACCGCGGTGAAGCCGCTGAGCACGAAGGCGTGCGAATCGGTGTAGCGCAGCAAGGTGCCGCCGGCGGTGCAGAGCGCCAGCCAGAGTCCCAGGGCGACGAAGAACGGCAACGGTTGCTGGGCGAACAGCGCCATGATCAGCACCGCCACCACGGCGCCGGCGAAGGTACCGACGACCTGGGCGAAGCTGCGCTTGAGAGCCATCCCGGCCAGCGGCTGGCTGACGATGACCACGGTCATCAGCGCCCACTTCGGCTGCTCCAGGTCGAAGAGGAAGGCCAGGTAGAGGGTCAGCAGCCCGGCGGCGACGGTGCGCAGGGCGAACAGCAGGGTTTCCCGCGGCTGCCGCCAGAGCAAGCGGGCGTAGAGTTTCAGCCCTTCCATGCCCGGCCCCGCACCTCCAGGCAACGGTTGGCCGCGGACCAGGCGGCGATGAAGCGACTCGACATGCTGGTTTCTCGTTCGGGGTTGATGCGGCGGGTTGGCTTCCAGTCTAGAAGGCGCAAGGAAATCCGTGGCCGCCTACGGGGGCGGGCAGGTGCGGTCGGCCACGGAGCGACGAGTCGCGACTACAGGGTAAAAGCCCCGGCGGCCTTCCCGGTAGCGCGTCCAGGCGAAAACCGTTTTCGCTGAGAACGAACGCTGCGGCGCCTTTCGATTGGGTAAGCTTGCTCAGGGCTGGATCGATTTAGCTTGCGAATCAAGCGGATAGAAAGCCCAAGGAAAACGACCAGGAGGAGCCGAGAATGCGTCGAGCGATTGCCACTGTATCGTGGGCCCACCGATGAGCCTGCGCTTCGACGATATCGAAGCCTTCCTCAACGTCGCCGAACTCAACAGCGTGACGTCGGCGGCCGAGCGCATGAGCCTGTCCAAGTCGGTGATCAGCAAGCGCGTCAGCGATCTCGAACGACGCCTCGGCGTCCGCCTGCTCTATCGCACCACGCGCAACGTCGAGCCGACCGAGGCCGGGCATTTCTTCTACAAGGCCGCCAAGGCCTCGCTGCAGGAACTCAACAACGCCGCGGAGATCGTCGCCCTGCGCGAGAACGACCTGTGCGGCGAATTGCGCATCGTCACCCCGATGAGCTTCGGCACCCTCTGGCTGTCGCCGATCATCGCCGACTTCATGAGCCAGCACCCGCGCCTGGAGATCGTCCTGCAGATGGACGACCGCCTCACCGACTTCGAGAAGGAAGGCTACGACCTGAGCATCCGCGTCACCCGCCTGGACGACAGTTCGCTGATCGCCCGGCCGCTGGCCAACAGCCAGCGGGTGGTCTGCTGCAGCCCCGACTACGCGGAACGCCACGGCACGCTGGACACCCTCGAACAACTGATGCAGCACGAGTGCCTGGGCTACAACAACGCCACGCCGAGCCAGGTCTGGACCTTCGAACCGGCGTTCCCCGGTGCCAAGCCCCGCGCCGTCTCGCCACGCGGACGCTTCAGCAGCAACAACGGCCAGGCCATGCGCGATGCCGCCCTGCGCGGCCAGGGATTGGCGTTGCTGCCGCTGTTCATCGTCGCCGAGGACCTCAAGAACGGCCGCCTGGTGGACGCCGCGCCCAGCCTGCGCCCACTCGACGACGTGATCTACGCGATGTATTCGCGGGCGGCGGCGATGTCGCCGAAGGTCAAGGCGTTCATCCAGCATCTCCAGCAGGCGCTGTCGATCCCGCCCTGGGGCAACGGCTGAGCGACCGAACCATTCCGGCGACGCTCCGGTCAGATACTGGGCATGCGGAGAAGACTCCCAGGAGCCTGTCGTCTCTCCCCCGTCCGGCCACCCGGCCCACAAAGGAGAACTGCCATGATCGTGCGTACCCTGCTCATCGCCGCCGCCCTGCTCGGCGGCACCGCCCAAGCCGCCGAAAGCACCGACCTGTGCGGCGCCAACCTGCAGAAGCTGGACGATATCCTCGCCGTGCGCGGCAAGACCTCGGTCACCGGTGCGCGGGTCACCGAGGTCAAGGAACTCCAGGCCAAGGCCAGGCAGGACCAGGCCAGCGGCGACACCAAGGGCTGCATCACCGCCACCACCCAGGCCCTGCAGATCCTGCAGAACGCCGGGAAGAAATGATCCGCAACAGACGCAAGGCGGATAACCGCAAGCGGTTATCCGCCCTACCCCAATGCAACCCTCCGTAGGGCGAATAGCGCCGCAGGCGGTATCCGCCGACACTCCAGCCCCGCCCCGACCGCGTCCGATTTCGCTCACTCGAAGCGCAGGCTTTCCCGTACCGCGCGGATTTCCGCCTGGCTGGCGTCGTAGGCCTCGGCCAGGCCGGCATAGGACAGCGAATAGGCCGAGGTCTTGCCGGCCGCGGTGAGCAAGGTCTGCTTCATCACCACGGCGCCGCGCTGGCGAATGGTGCAGGTGGTCTCCAGCGCCGCCAGCCCGCCGGTGGTGGACGGCTGCGGCGAGGTGCAGGCGGTCTGCAGGCCGTTGCGCAGGAACTCGATCTGCACCAGCTTGCGCATGTGCCCGAGGACTTTCTCCAGGTTCACTGCCTGCCCGCTCTGCAAGGGCATCCGCGTCACTTCCATCACCAGTGCCTGGGAGCCGTCTGCCTGCAACTTGACCGCGCGCTGGCGCTGGCCGGCGCCGGCCTGGCCGGGCTGCGCGGCGGGCAGGTCGCTGACCTGCCAGCCCGCCGGCCAGCGCGCCATCGACGCCTCGGCCAGGCTCAGCGCGGACAGCGTGCCGACCGCCAGGGCCAGCCAGCGCCAGCCGTTGCGTCGCGTTTGCGCCTGCCTCACGGTGTACCCTCCTCTTCGCGTCCCTCCACGGCCGGCCGGGGCTGCCCGAGGGGCTCCTCGAAACGCAGCAGGCGTCCGGCATTGCCCAGCACCAGCAAGGTGCTGAGGTTATGCAGCAGCGCCGCGACCATCGCCCCGGCCGCGCCGAGCAGGCCAAAGGCTGCCGCGGCGACGATCGCCAGGGTCCAGCCGAGGCCGATCGCCACGTTGACCTGCAGGGTCCGCCGGCATTGCCGGCTGAGCCGCACGCAGGTGCCGAGCCGGCGCAGGTCGCTGCCGATCAGCACGATATCCGCCGAGGCCAGGGCGATATCGGCGCCGCCGGCACCCATTGCCACCCCGACCACACCGGCCTTCAGCGCCAGCGAATCGTTGATGCCGTCGCCGACCACCATCGGCCGGAAACCGCTGCCGATCTCCGCGCCGACCTGGCGCAACTTGTCCTCCGGCAACGCCTGCGCCACCAACTGGCGAATCCCCACCTGCTTGGCCACGGCGTCGGCCACCGCCTGGCGATCGCCGGTCAGCAACAGTTGCCGGCCCAGACCCAGTTCGCGCAGATCGGCCAGGGCCTCGGCGGCCTCCGCGCGTACGCTGTCGGCCAGCAGCAGCCAGCCGAGGAAGCGCCCGTCCAGGGCGATTCCGGCGATCGGTCCCTCGTGCGCCGGCACCTCGCCGGCGTCGATGCCCAGTTGCTGGAACAGCTCGGGCCGGCCGAGGGCGGCTTCGCCCGCCGCTGTTCGTGCGACCACGCCGAACCCCTGGCGTTCGCGGATATCGCTCAATGGATGATAGGCATCGTGCGCCGCCAGGGCCGCCAGCGCTCGGCTCACCGGATGGCTGCTGGCGGCGCCGAGGCTGGCGGCCAGGCGCAGCACCGACGCCTCCTCGGCGGCATCGGCCAGGCGCAGCGCCTGCAGACGCAGGCTGCCGTGGGTCAGGGTGCCGGTCTTGTCGACCACCAGCGAAGTCAGGTCCGCCAGCTCCTCGAGGAAGGCCGAGCTGCGGATCAGGATGCCATGACGGGCGGCCACGGCGATCCCGGCGATGGCCGTGGCCGGGGCGGACAGCACCAGGGCGCAGGGACAGGCGGCGACCAGCACGGCGAGCATGGCCTGGGCATCGTTGGTGACGAACCAGGTGACGGCGGCGATCAGCAACACCAGCAACATGTACTGCCCGGCGTAGCGCTCCAGCAGGCGGGTGATCGGCGGCTTGGCGCGCTCGGCCTGCTGCATCAGGCCGATCACCTTGCCCAGGGTCGAGGCCTCGCCGGTACGGGTTATCTCGATGCGCAGCAGGCCGTCGAGGTTGATCGCGCCGCCGTAGACCTCCATCCCCGGCGCCACCTCGAGCGGCACCGACTCGCCGGTGATCGGCGCGGTGTCGAGACTGGCCTGGCCTTGCAGGACCCGCCCGTCGGCCGGAACCCGGTCGCCGGCGCGCACTTCCACCTGGTCGCCCGCCCGCAGGCTGGCGTTGTCCACCTCGCTCAGGCTGCCGTCGGCCTCGATCCGCCGGGCATGGCTGCGGGTCAGTTCGCCGAGGGCGGCGATGGCCTCCTGGGAGCCGATCACGCTGCGCTCCTCCAGCACGTGGCCGAAGATCATGATGATCGGCAGCAGCGCGGCGGTCAGCAGGTCGCCGCTGGCCCAGGCGCCGAGCATGGCCAGCGCGATCAACTGGTCGGTGACGCCGTGCAGGCTCGGATGCCGCAGGCTGTCCCAGGCCGAGCGGGCCACCGGCAGCGCCACCAGCAGCGACGCGACACCGAGCAGGATCTGGCTGACCCCGGCCTGGTCCGCCGCCAGCCAGCGCCAGGCCAGGCCGAGCAGCAACAGGCCAAGGGCGAGCATCGCCAGGCTCAGCTGGCGGGCGGCGCGGCGCTGCTCGTCGCGGCTGAGCAGGCCGCCGCCGAACGGCAGGTGATGATGGTGATGCGCGCAGCCGCCATGGCTGCCGTGGGCGGTCGGCTCGCTCATGCGCACCTCCCGGGGCGAGCCGCGGCGGCTATTGCGGGAAGCGCGCGTCCGGCCGGCGTACGTAGTCCAGGGCTTCCTTCTCGGTGAGTTCCCAGATCTGCTTGACCTGCCCGTTGTTGTCGCTCTTCAGGCCGACGAAACTGCCCTTGAGCTGGGGCATGCGGCCATAGACGATGAACAGGTTCTGCGCCGTGCGGATGCGCACCGACGGCGCCACCGAATAGCTGACGGTCTTCTTCCCCAGCCCCAGGGTGAGCACGCTGCGCAGCAGGCTCTGCTTGGGCTTCTTCAGGGTGATGACCGGGTACTGCGCGCTGGCCACGAAGCCCACCAGCATGTCGCTCGGCAACTGCCGCGCCAGCGCCTCGCCGCCGCACAGCAACAGCGCCAGCCCGCACAGCAGGGCCCTGCCCGGTGATAGCCGCGCACCGTTGCCCGTGAATGGAATACCGCCTGCCGTCATTGCCCGTCCCGTTCGCCTGGTTGTTCGACTCGGCGCCGCGTTCCGCTGGCGGAAGCGCGTACCGAAGGTTGATGCCGACGCAGGGTAGCCGTTTCACGTTCGCTTGTCCGTCCATTGTTTCACAGCCCGCGAAGGGCACCGTCGGGCAGCGGCTCATGGCTGCCCGCCTTGCAGAATCAGGCGGCCGTCGTCGCGCGGATCGACGCTGCCGACCGAACCGGCCTTGCCGAGGATCGCCGGCACCCGTTCGCGGTACAGGCGCCAGAGCAGGCCGGGATCGGTCGCGCCCAGCGCCGGGGCCAGGCCAACGATGCTGGCGGTGTCGCGGCGCGCCTGGGCCAGCCGTTCGCCGGCCTCGGCGCGGGCGACCTGCAGGGTGCGGTCGGCCCCCTCGGTGGCCGCCTGAGTGAGTTTCTCCGCCTCGGTGCGCGCCTTGGCGACGTTCTGCTCGGCCAGTTGGCTGGCGGTCAGCACCGCGTTGAAAGCGCTTACCGCATTGCGCGGCAGGCTCGACTGCACGTCGACCCGCACCACCTGGATGCCCAGCCCGCTGCCGGCCGCGGCCAGCGCCGCCAGGCTGTGGTTGATGCCCTGCACCAGGTCGCCGCGCAGGCGTTCGCGGCGCTCGGCGACCGCGCTGTCGTTGCCGAGCAACTCCGGGCGCGCCACCAGGATGGTGTCCAGGTCGCGCGCGGCGCAGACCTGCACGGCGTTGCGCGCCACCAGCCGGTCCAGCGCCGGCAGCACGTGGGCGCCCTGGAGGACGTAGTCGTACGGGTCGTCGACCTTGTAGAACACCCGCACGTCCAGTTGCACCACCCCGGCGTCGCCGGTCAGCAGGTAGCCGGAGCCGGCCAGCGCGTCGCTGGACAGGCTGACGTCGAGGTCGGCGCGACGCGCCTGCTCGGAGCGCAGCAGGCCCTCGACGCGGCGTTCGATCACCTGTTCGGCGGACGGCAGCAGCACCACCTGCTCCAGCGGCTGCGGCCAGGCCAGCAGCAGGCCGGGACCGGCCAGGCGCTCCAGCGCGCCCAGGCGCAGCACTACGGCGCGGTTCTCCGGGCCGATCTGGCGGACGTTGGAAAACACCCAGGCCAGCGCCGCCAGGAGGGTCACGCCGAACAGTGCGAGGAACGCCAGGCGTCCGGCCTGCAGCCAGGGGCTGCGCAGCCCCTCGTGCGCTTCGTCGCTCATGGCCGGCGCCCGTTGGCCGGCGCTTCGGCGGGGAGCGCCGGCGGCCCGTCGACCAGCACGCGGAACGGTGCGGCATCGGTGCGCAAGACCAGGCGGGTATCGCCGTTGACGATGGTGCCGAGGGTGTCCAGCGAGCGCAGCAGGTTGTACAGCTGCGGCGAACCGGCGTAGGCCTTGCCGTAGATGCGCGCCGCCTCGACCCGCGCCTGGGCCTCGATCTCCGCGGCTTTCACCGAAGCCTCGGCCTGGATCACCCGGGCGTCGCGCTCCGCCGCCGAACGGATCTCCGCGGCCTGGCGACGGCCCTCGGCGGTACGCTCGGTGGCGATGGTCTCGCGCTCGGCGCGCATGCGGTCGACGGTGGCGCCGAGGGTCACCTTGGGCAGGGTCAGGCGCTCGATGCCGACCTGCACCACCTTGACCCCGTAGGTCGCCAGCAACTGATTGTCGATCTGTTCGCGCAGGCGCGCTTCGAAGTCGCCGATACGCACCCGCGACGCCTCGGTATTCACCAGGTCGGCCAGGTCATAGGCGCTGGCGGTGGTTTCCAGCGCCGAGCCGACGAAGGTGCGCAACTGCCGGGCAGCCTCGTCCGGCTGGTTGCGCACCGCGCGCATGAAGCGCTGCACGTTGTCGGCGTCGCCCTGGACCTGCCAGGCCACGTAGGCCTGGACGATGATCCGCAGGCCATCGCGGGTGCCGACGTCCTGCAGGCCGCTGGAGGTGGTGCGCAGGCGCAGGTCGACCGGGATCGCGCTCTCGAACGGCAACGGCAGGCGCCAGGCCAGGCCCGGTTCGAGCAGGACCCGCGCCGGGTTGCCGAAACGGGTGATGACCATCGCCTCGCCGGAACGCACCTGCACCAGGCAAGCGGCGGCGACGGCGAACAGCACCAGCAGCGCGGCGACCAGCAGCCGGCGCCAGGGCGGCGCGGCCTGTGCGCCATGGCCGTGATCGTGATCGTGATGATGCTCGTGGTGGCTGTGCGAGTGGGAGTGACCGAGGCTCAAGAGCGCTCTCCTCATGGTGCGGATTGCCCGGCCGCGGACGCCGGAGCGGCGGACGGACGGGACGAAGACGGGGAATCCAGGCGGCCGAGGCCGAAGCTGCGCAGGTCGATGGTCGGCGCGCCGGCGCCGGCGATGCGGTGGTCGATGAGCAGCAGGTTGGCCTTGCCCAGGCCGAGCCCGAGCTGGCGGTAGTAGGCCTCCAGCAGGAAAGCCTGGCTGGCGTCGGCATAGCCTTCCCGCTCGGCGGCGAAGCGCCGGTCGGCGGCCTGCGCGGCGGCCAGGGTCTCGCGGGCCTGCGCGCTGGCCCGGTCGTGCGCCACGCTGGCCTGTAGTTGCGCCTCGTTGCGCTGCGCGGCGGCCTGCCCGCGCTCGCGGGCGATCAGCGCCTGGGCGGTGATCTGCGCGGCCTGCACCGCGTGGTAGGCGTTCGCCGCACCGGCCGGCGGATGGATCGCCTCGACCGCCGCGCCCAGTACCTCGACGCCGCTGCCGAGGCGGTCGAGATCGGCCTGCACGGCCTGGCCGATCTGCTCGGCCAGGCCCGCGCGCTGCTCGCCGAGGACCTCGTCGAGGGTCCGCGAGGCGAAGGCATGCACCAGTACGCGGCTGGCGGTGCTGCGCACCAGCGTCGGCACGTCGGCGCTGCGGTAGGTCGCCGCCAGCGCTGCCGCGTCGTCGAGAGCGATGCGGTAGACGATGCGCACGTCCATGTTGACGATCTGGAAGCTCTGCCGGCGGTCGGCCAGGCTGGCGATGACCTGCGATTTCTCGCTGACGTGGGAGGCGTCCCACAAGCGGTTGGCGCTATCCGGGGCCGGACCTTCGGCGGGCGCGAGCGGCTCGGCTCCGCCGTCGCCGGCGGCGACGCTGGTGGCCAACTCGTGGACCACCCCGTTCTCCACCGCCAACACCCGCCCCAGCGGCCAGGGCAGCCCCAGGTGCAGGCCGGGGCCGAGCACCGCGACCGGCTTGCCGAAGCGCTCGTAGACGCCCCGTGCATCCATGCCGATCTCGCGTACGCCGCTGAGCAGCCAGCCGCTCAGCGACACCACCGCCAGCACCGGCAGGAACGCCCGCCGCATGAAACCGAAGGCCCAGACCTGGCGCAGGTCGATGCCGAAGCGCTGGTGCAACTCATGCTGCAGACGCTGCAGGGGACGCGGCGGCCAGCGCAACAGGTCGGCCAGCAGGCTGGTGGCGACCAGGCGCGGTTCGAGGCCGGCACGCTGCGGCGCGAACATCGCCAGGATCGCCCTGCCCAGCAACTCCAGCGCCAGCGCCGCCGGCAACAGGCCGAGCAGTACCGCCAGGCGCGGGGCCCAGGGGTGTCCCTGGCGAGCCAGGAACAGACAGAGGGCGGCCAGCACCAGGGTACCGATCAGCGCCCGCGCCAGTTGCCCGAGGGCCGGGGCTTCCGGCCACTGCGCCGGCCCTTGGCTGGCGAAGCGACGTTCCAGCACCAGCACCGCGAAGGCCAGCAGCAGGCAGATCCCGATGGCGAGGTCGGCCGCTTGCCCGGAACTGGCCGGCGGCAGGTCGAGACGCCAGCCGGCGGCTACCAGGCACAACGCCAGCGCCGCGCTCGCCGCCAGCCACAGCGCAGCGTGCCCGAGCTGGGCCAGGCCGTGGGCGATGGCCTGGCCCAGGCGCTCCAGCAGCCGTTCATAGGCGCTGTCGGCAGCGGCGTCGGGTTCGCCCCGCTGCCAGCGCAGCCAGGCAGGCCGCGCGCTGGCCTCCGCGCCGAGGACCACGCAACGCCAGGCCGCGACCCGGTAGGCCGCGTGCAGACCGGCGAACAGAACCAGCCAGGCCGCGCCGAGGTTGTACAGCAGCGGCGGCCAGAGCGAGTCGGCGGCGAACAGGCCGATGAAGAACCCCAGCACAGCGCAGGCGGCGGCCAATGCGACGCTGGCCGCTGCCCATCGCCACAACTGGCGCAACTGCCGGGGCGCCTGCTGGAAACGCGGCAGCGATTCGGCGGCGACGCCCTCGGCGTCCAGGTCGACTCTCATCTTCACTCCAGGCAAAACTCGAAGGTGCCGGCCAGGCCGGCGCAAACGTCCGCAACTTTATAACAATGCGCGTTAAGAAGTTGTCATGATTTGAAAAACAGTCTGCATCCCCAGGCTCTTGACTGGAAGACGAAAGACTGGGGGCAACCCACTTGGCAAGCCCCCATCCAACCGAAAGGTTCTAAGCAGCCGGGAAAAACCACCGGAGATCCGCGCAAACGACCATTCGTCGGCAATTTTCATTCGAAACGGATTTCTTATAACCAATCCGCATAGGCCTGCCGGCTCCCCCGCTTCCCCCTCAAAGGCACGCCGCTCCGGGCCTCCACGCGTAGCCAGCAGGACTTTTCGCATAGCCTGACGGTTTTATAACAGCGGCAAAGCGTCAATAATTCGACTATCGACTGTGGTAGCGTCAAAAAAGAATCACATCGATCCTTTGCAGCGTTATCCGGTGCCATGCAGTCCTTACCGAACACCCGCCGGGTCCCCGCCAAGCCCCGGTTCGAGCCACGCGTTGGCGTGGCCGCAGCAAACGTTTGTGCGGATTACCCAGGAGGCTCGCCCATGACCGAATCGACCGCCGGGGCCGGAGTTCACGGCGCAGCGTCCGGACAGGCTGGCGAAAGCCCTGCCGCGCACGCGGAACCATCGCCGGTGACGGATCGTCGATGAGCCGGGGGATGCCATGCGAAGCCTGATCGGGATGACGTTCCTGAACTCCTCCGTGGGCCAGCGCCGGCTGCGCCAGAACGGCATCGTGCTGCGCCTGGGACGGGTAGTCGCGGATCGCCGGCGCGCGGCCCTGCCGCACCGGCAAGGGCGCTGCCTCGACCGCCAGGGCCTGGAGACCCTGCTGCTGTGGCTACAGCGGCACTTCCTCTGCGTGCCCCTGGAACACCTGCTCGAGAGCCCCGCTCCAGCCTGCTTGCGGATCGCCCTGAGCGTCGACGGCAACCCTGCGGAACTGGCCGAGCTGGTCTACCCGCTGCTGGAGCGCTACGAAATGCCAGCGAGCGCCTTCATCGGCGGCGACCCGCGCAGTTGGCGCGAAGCGGTCGCCGACACCCTCTGGCAGGCCGATGCGGCTACCGCCGAGCCATTGCTGGAACTGCTGGAGCGTTACGGCGGCGCTGCGCTCATGCGGGTGCTCGAACGCACCGGCGACGACCAGCGTCGCAGCCGTAGCCTCGACCTCCTCCTGCGCAAGCTGGAACGCCTCGACCCGGCTTCGCAGCAGGCCTTGCGCGCGGCCTGCACGGCCCCCGCGGCGTACGGCGCGGGCGATTGGGAACGGGTCCGCCGCCTAGAAAACAGCGGCCTGGTTCGCTTCGGCCTGCACGGCCAGGACCCGCACCCAGCGACAGGCCTTTGCGCCGAGGACTGTCTCGGCCGCGCCCACCGCCAGCTCCAGCAGCATTGCGCCGCCCCTCTGCCGGTGTTCTGCCAAGCTCGCGCCACGCCCGCCGCGACGCCTGCGCAACCCGGCCTGCGCGCCGCCCTCGGCCGGCTTGGCTACCGCTTCGCCTTCGGCGCGCGCAATGGCCTGGTGGATACCCGTTGCGACCCGCTGGACCTGCCGCGCATCGAGGTGGACGCGGCGATCGCCGCCCGTCCCGGCCGGCTGGCCTGGCGCATCTATCGTGGAGCCCGTCCATGAGCACGGCCTCTAGCCCATTCCCAAGGAGGCGCGACAGGCAGTCGCCCTCCGCCGGAAGACCGCCCGAACCACGGGAAGCGAACGCGCCGTCGCCCGCCACGCCGCAGCGACGCCGCTCTCAGGGATATGGCCAGCCCAGCTGGCCCGGTATCAGCAAGGATCGTCCCATGACTGCAGACACCCCTACCTCTGTCGCTACCATCAACCACCTGCTGCTCGGCGCGCCCTACACCAGCCCACTGGTGATCCCCGGTGACTGGCTGGTCGACGAACTGGAAGGCGCCGTGGAAGTCGGCGGCTTCACCGACGGCCTGTTCCGCTGGCCGACGCGCAAGCGCAGCGGCCGCCCTTCGCCGATTCTCTGCGGCGACCTGCTGCGCGCGGTACGTACCGAATGCGCCGAGTCGGTGCAGTTCTGGTGGGGTTTCAGTCCGAGCCTGGTGGGACGCTGGCGCCGCGCCCTCGGCGTGACCCGCCGCAACAATCCCGGCGACCAGGCGGTGGCGCGCGCCCGCGCCGCCCTCGCCCGCTCGCTGGACCGCAAGGCGCCGCCGAAAGCACCGGCCGCCTGGTCCAGCGAAGAGGTCGAGTTCATCCGCCGCCACGGCAGCAAGCGCAGCCTGGCCTGGTGCGCCTACATGCTCGGCCGCAGCTACCAGAGTGTCGCCAGCAAGGCCGAGGAGCTTTCCCCGCACAGCCAGCGCGACCGCAACAATGCGATCTGGAGCAAGTCCGAGGAAGACCTGCTGCGCCAGCACTACCAGCAGCGCGGTTCGCTATGGTGCGCGCAGCAGACCGGCAAGACCCGCGCGGCGGTATTCCACCGAGCCAAGAAGCTCGGCCTGCAACGGCAGCGGCCGAAACACCCGTGAGGCCGGTCGCCGCCCTCTCCCGCCGAAGCGAGAGAGGGCCAGGGGCTCAACCGCGGTAGTAGCGCTGCGCCACGAAGGGCATCTTGCTGACCACCAGGGTCACCGGCTTGCCGCGCACCATCGCCGTCACCTCGCTGCCCAGGCCGGCCAGTTCGTTCGGCACGTAGCCCATGGCCAACGGCGCGTTGAGGCTCGGACCGAAACCGCCGCTGCTGACCTTGCCGATCGCCCGGCCCTGGGCATCGACGATCTCGGCGCCCTCGCGCACCGGCATCCGCCCCTGCGGCAGGAAACCGACGCGCTTGCTGGCAACGCCCTGCGCCTGCTGGGCAAAGATCCGCTCGGCGCCGGGGAAGCCGCCGGCGCGCACGCCATCGGCGCGACGCGCCTTGGAAATGGCCCAGCCGAGGCTGGCTTCGACCGGCGTGGTGGCGCTGTCCATGTCGTGGCCGTAGAGGCACAGGCCGGCTTCCAGGCGCAGCGAGTCGCGCGCGCCGAGGCCGATCGGCGCCACTTCCGGCTCGGCCAGCAGGCGCCGCGCCAGGGCCTCGGCATGGGCGGCGGGCACGGAGATCTCGTAGCCGTCTTCACCGGTATAGCCGGAGCGGCTGACGTAGCAGTCCTGGCCGAGCAGCTCGACACGGGCGAACTGCATGAAGGTCATTTGCGCCACCTGCGGCGCCAGGCGCTCCAGCACCCGCACCGCCGCCGGTCCCTGGAGGGCGAGCAAGGCACGCTCCTCGAACAGCGGCTCGACGCTGCAACGGCCCTCCAGGTGACGACGCAGGTGCGCCAGGTCCTGGTGCTTGCAGGCGGCGTTGACCACCAGCAGCAGGCAATCGCCGAGGTTGGCCACCATCAGGTCGTCGAGGATCCCGCCCTGCTCGTCGGTGAACAACGCGTAGCGCTGCTGGCCCACCGGCAGGTCGAGGATGTCCACCGGCACCAGGCTTTCCAGGGCCAGCGCCGCATCGGCGCCCACCAGGCGGATCTGGCCCATGTGCGAGACATCGAACAGACCGGCCTGCTCGCGGGTGTGCAGGTGCTCCTTGAGCACCCCGGCCGGGTACTGCACCGGCATGTCGTAGCCGGCGAAGGGCACCATCTTCGCCCCCAGTTCCAGGTGCAGGGCGTGCAGGGGCGTCTTGGCGAGGGTTTCTGCGGTCATGTTTCACTCCATGGCATCCCGGCCTCCTGTCTGCCGGAGAGCCGCGATCGATTGTCGGGAAAGAAAAAAGAAGCGCCGGCGCAGCGGCGCGGTTCAGCATTCGATGATGTTCACGGCGAGGCCGCCGCGCGCGGTTTCCTTATATTTGCTTTTCATGTCGGCGCCGGTCTGGCGCATGGTGCGGATGACCTTGTCGAGAGAGATGAAGTGCTGGCCGTCGCCGCGCAGGGCCATGCGCGCCGCGTTGATCGCCTTCACCGAAGCCATCGCGTTGCGTTCGATGCAGGGCACCTGGACCAGCCCGCCGACCGGGTCGCAGGTCAGCCCGAGGTTGTGCTCCATGCCGATCTCGGCGGCGTTCTCGACCTGCTGCACGCTACCGCCGAGCACTTCGCAGAGCGCCCCGGCGGCCATCGAGCAGGCCACCCCAACCTCGCCCTGGCAACCGACCTCGGCGCCGGAGATCGAGGCGTTTTCCTTGTAGAGGATGCCGATCGCCGCGGCGGTGAGCAGGAAGCGCACCACGCCGTCGTCGTCGGCCCCGGGGATGAAGCGCGCGTAGTAATGCAGCACCGCCGGAATGATCCCCGCCGCGCCGTTGGTCGGCGCGGTCACCACGCGGCCGCCGCTGGCGTTCTCCTCGTTCACCGCCAGGGCGTAGAGGTTGACCCAGTCGAGCACGCTGAGAGCATCGCGCAGGCCGGCCTCCGGCCGCTGGCACAACTGGCGGTGGAGCGCCGCCGCGCGGCGCCTGACCTTCAGTCCGCCGGGCATGATGCCCTCGTTGCGGCAGCCGGCCTCGACGCAATCCTGCATCACCTGCCAGATACGCAGCAGGCCGGCGCGGGTTTCCTCGGCGGGGCGCCAGGCCTTCTCGTTCTCGGCCATCAACTGGCTGATCGACAGGCCTTCGCGGACGCAATGGTCGAGCAGTTGCCGCGCGGTCTTGAAGGGGAACACCAGCGGCGTGCGGTCCTCGACGATGCGGTCGAGGCCGGCGGCCTCATCGTCGACCACGAAACCGCCGCCCACCGAGTAGTACTCGCGGCTGCGGACCTGCAGGCCGGCGGCGTCGAAGGCACGGAAGATCATGCCGTTGGGATGGTAGGCCAGCGGCTTGCGGATCAGCGCCAGGTGTTCCTTCTCGACGAAGCGGATCGGCCGCTCGCCGAGCAGGCGCAGCTCGCCGCTGGAACGGATGGCATCGAGCCGGGCGGGAATCGCGGCGGTATCCACCGTGTCCGGCTGCTCGCCCTCCAGGCCGAGCAGTACCGCCTTGTCGCTGCCGTGGCCCTTGCCGGTGGCGCCGAGCGAGCCGTACAGCTCGACCTTGACGCTGGCAGTGGCCTCCAGCAACCCCTCGCGCCTCAGCCCCTCGGCGAAGCGCGCAGCGGCACGCATCGGCCCCACGGTGTGGGAGCTGGACGGCCCGATGCCGATCTTGAACAGATCGAAGACACTCAGGGACATGCTCGTCTCCGCTTGCGGATTGGCCGCCACCACGGCGGCGTTCCTGTTCAATCAGCGTAGACCGGGAAGTGCCGGCAGAATTCGCCGACCTGGCCCCTGACCCGTTCGCCGACCTCGGGATTGTCGATATCGTCGAGGATGTCGCAGATCCAGCCAGCCAGTTCGCGGCACTCGCCCTCGCGGAAACCGCGAGTGGTCACCGCTGGGGTGCCGATGCGGATGCCGGAGGTGACGAACGGGCTCTGTGGATCGTTCGGCACGGCGTTCTTGTTCACCGTGATGTGCGCCGCTCCGAGCGCCGCGTCGGCGGCCTTGCCGGTCAGCCCCTGCTTCACCAGGCTGATCAGCATCAGGTGGTTGTCGGTGCCACCGGAAACCACGTCGTAGCCGCGCCCGATAAACACCTCGGCCATCGCCTTGGCGTTGCGGATCACCTGCGCCTGGTAGTCCTTGAAGCCCGGCTCCAGCGCTTCCTTGAAGCACACCGCCTTGGCCGCGATCACGTGCATCAGCGGGCCGCCCTGGGCGCCGGGGAATACCGCGGAGTTGAGCTTCTTCTCGATCTCCTCGTTGGCGCGCGCCAGGATCAGGCCGCCGCGCGGGCCGCGCAGGGTCTTGTGGGTGGTGGTGGTGACCACGTCGGCGAAGGGGATCGGGTTCGGGTAGAGGCCGGCAGCGACCAGCCCGGCAACGTGGGCCATGTCGACGAACAGCAGCGCGCCGACCTTGTCGGCGATGGCGCGGAAGCGCGGGAAGTCGAGGGTCTTGGAGTAGGCGGAGAAGCCGGCGACGATCATCTTCGGCTTATGCTCCACGGCCAGGCGCTCGACTTCGTCGTAGTCGATCAGCCCGGTAGCGGTGTCCAGGCCGTACTGCACGGCGTTGTACAGCTTGCCGGAGGAGGACACCTTGGCGCCATGGGTGAGATGGCCGCCATGGGCCAGGCTCATGCCGAGGATGGTGTCGCCGGCGTTGAGCAGCGCCAGGTACACCGCGGCGTTGGCCGAGGAACCGGAATGCGGCTGGACGTTGGCGTAGTCGGCGCCGAACAGCTGCCTGGCGCGGTCGATGGCCAACTGCTCGACCTTGTCGACGTGTTCGCAGCCGCCGTAGTAGCGCTTGCCCGGATAGCCCTCGGCATACTTGTTGGTCAGGCCGCTGCCCTGCGCCTGCATGACCCGCTTGCTGGCGTAGTTCTCCGAGGCGATCAGTTCGATGTGGTCTTCCTGCCGCCGGTCTTCGGCGTCCATCGCGGCGAGCAGTTCGTCGTCGTAGCCCTGGAGCTGGTCGTGCTTGCTGAACATGGCGCTGGCCTCTTGTCGTGTCGGTGTCAGGACGCTCGCTGGCGCGAGCGTGGCCGCGGCGCCGCTACGCAAGCGCGGCGCCGGGAAAGGGGTATCGCCGGAAACGCGAGGACGCCGCCGCTGGCGGCGCCCTCCTCGTCCGTCACTCCTCGCTGTACGCCTCGATCGGCGGGCAGGAGCAGGTCAGGTTGCGGTCGCCGTAGACGTTGTCGACGCGGCCCACCGGCGGCCAGTACTTGGCCTCCACCAGGCTGGCCAGCGGATAGGCGGCCTGCTCGCGGCTGTAGGCATGGTTCCATTCGCCGAGCAGTTCGGCGGCGGTGTGCGGCGCGTTCTTCAGCGGGTTGTCTTCCTTGTCCAGCTCGCCGCGTTCCACCGCGCGGATTTCCTCGCGGATGCGGATCATCGCGTCGCAGAAGCGGTCCAGCTCGGCCTTCGACTCGCTCTCGGTGGGCTCGATCATCAGCGTGCCGGCCACCGGGAAGGACATGGTCGGCGCATGGAAGCCGAAGTCCATCAGGCGCTTGGCCACGTCGTCGACGCTGATCCCGCTGCTGTCCTTGAGCGGACGCAGGTCGAGGATGCATTCGTGGGCGACCAGGCCGTTGCCGCCGGCGTAGAGCACCGGGTAGTGCTCCTCCAGCCGGTGGGCGATGTAGTTGGCATTGAGGATGGCCATTTCCGAGGCGCGCTTGAGGCCTTCGCCGCCCATCATGCGGATGTACATCCAGGTGATCGGCAGGATGCTCGCGCTGCCGTACGGCGCCGCGCTCACCGCGCCTTCCTTGCGCTCGCCGCGAGCGTGGCCGGGGAGGAACGGCGCCAGGTGCGCGCGCACGCCGATCGGGCCGACGCCCGGGCCGCCGCCGCCGTGGGGGATGCAGAAGGTCTTGTGCAGGTTCAGGTGGGAAACGTCGCCACCGAACTTGCCCGGGGCGCACAGGCCGACCATGGCGTTCATGTTGGCGCCGTCGATGTACACCTGGCCGCCGCAGTCGTGGACGATGGCGCAGATCTCGCGGATCGCTTCCTCGAACACGCCATGGGTGGACGGATAGGTGATCATCAGCGCGGCCAGGCGTTCCTTGTGCTCGCTGGCCTTGTTGCGCAGGTCCTCGACGTCGACGTTGCCGCGCGCGTCGCAGGCCACCACCACCACGCGCATGCCGACCATGCTGGCGGTAGCCGGGTTGGTACCGTGGGCGGAGGACGGGATCAGACAGATGTCGCGCTGGCTGTCGCCGCGGCTCTGGTGGTAGGCACGGATCGCCAGCAGGCCGGCGTACTCGCCCTGGGAGCCGGCGTTGGGCTGCAACGACACGGCGTCGTAGCCGGTGGCGGAACAGAGCATCGCCTCCAGTTCGTCGGTGAGCTGGCGGTAGCCTTCGCTCTGCTCGGCCGGGGCGAACGGGTGCAGGTTGCCGAATTCGGCCCAGGTCACCGGGATCATCTCGCTGGCGGCGTTCAGCTTCATGGTGCAGGAGCCCAGCGGGATCATCGTGCGGTCCAGCGCCAGGTCCTTGTCCGCCAGCTTGCGCAGGTAGCGCATCAGCTCGGTTTCCGAGTGATGGCGGTTGAAGATCGGGTGGCTGAGGATCGCCGACTGGCGCAGCAGCTCGACCGGCAGGCGGTCCCCGCTGCTGGCGGCAAGGGCGGCGAAGTCCGGGAGCGCCTGGCCCTCTTCGGCCAGCAGGCCCCAGAGGGTCTCCACATCGGCCTGGCGGACGGTCTCGTCGAGCGACAGGCCGAGACGGCCGGCATCGATCTCGCGCAGGTTGATCCCGGCGGCGCGGGCCTTGGCATGGATCGCCGCGGTACGCGCGCCGGTGGCCAGGCTCAGGGTGTCGAAGAAATGCTTCTGCTCGACGGCCACGCCCAGGCGCTCCAGGCCGGCGGCGAGGATCGCGGTCAGCCGGTGGGTGCGCCGGGCGATGCGCAGCAGGCCCTGCGGGCCGTGGTAGACGGCGAACATGCTGGCGATGTTGGCCAGCAGCACCTGGGCGGTGCAGATGTTGCTGGTGGCTTTCTCGCGGCGGATGTGCTGCTCGCGGGTCTGCATGGCCAGGCGGTAGGCCGGCTTGCCGTGGCGGTCGATGGAGACGCCGACCAGGCGTCCCGGCATGTCCCGCTTGAAGGCGTCGCGGGTGGCGAAATAGGCCGCGTGCGGGCCGCCGAAGCCGAGCGGCACGCCGAAGCGCTGGGCGCTGCCGATGGCCACGTCGGCGCCGAACTCGCCCGGCGGGGTCAGCAGGGTCAGCGCCAGCAGGTCGGCGGCCACCGCGACCAGCGCATCGACCGCATGGAAGCGGCTGACCAGTTCGCGATAGTCGACGATCTCGCCGTCGCAGGTGGGGTATTGCAGCAACGCGCCGAAGTAGGCGGAGAAGTCTTCGATGGCGCTCTCGTCGCCGACCACCACCTCGATGCCCAGCGGCTCAGCACGGGTGCGCAGCACGTCGAGGGTCTGCGGGTGGCAATGGCGGGAGGCGAAGAATGCCTGGCTGGTGCGGTTCTTCGACAGGCGCTTGCAGAAGGTCATGGCCTCGGCGGCGGCGGTCGCCTCGTCGAGCATCGAGGCGTTGGCGATCGGCAGGCCGGACAGGTCGCTGACCAGGGTCTGGAAGTTCAGCAGCGCCTCCAGGCGGCCCTGGGAGATTTCCGGCTGGTACGGCGTGTAGGCGGTGTACCAGGCCGGGTTCTCCAGGAGGTTGCGCAGGATCGGTGCCGGGGTGTGGCAGTTGTAGTAGCCCTGGCCGATGAAGGAACGCAACGCGCGATTGCGCGCGGCGATCGCCTTCAGGCTGGCCAGCGCCTCGGCCTCGCCCATGCCGGCCGGCAGGTCGAGCACGCTGCTGCCCTTGATGCTGTCCGGGATCACGTTGCCGATCAGCGTGTCCAGCGAGTCGTAGCCCAGGCGCTGGAGCATGGCCTGGGTGTCGGCGGCGCGCGGGCCGATATGGCGGGCGATGAATTCGTCGTCGGTGCCCAGGTCGATGGTGCCGAGGTTCAGGTTATCGGTCATGACGGGATCCTCAGGCGTCGGCGTTGGCGTTCAGCAGGCGGTCGTAGGCGGCCTGGTCGAGCAGCTTTTCCCAGGCGCCGGCGTCGGCCGGACGGAAGCGGAAGAACCAGGCCTCGCCGAGTGGGTCCTGGTTGACCAGCTCCGGGGCGTCCGGCAGCGCGTCGTTGATCGCTACCACCTCGCCGTCCAGCGGCATCAGGATGTTGCTGGCGGCCTTGACCGACTCCAGCACCGCCACTTCACTGCCGGCGGCGTGTTCGCCGAGTTCCGGCAACTGCACGAATACCACGTCACCGAGGGCGTCCTGGGCGTAGGCGGTGATGCCGACGGTCAGCAGCCCGTCGTCGTCCTGGCGCAGCCATTCGTGGTCGGTGGTAAAGCGCAACTTGCTCATGCTGGATCCTCATTGTCAGCGGGTCGCCCGGTCGGGACGGGACTTTGTTCTGCGGCAGCCCGTAGCAAGCAGGGTGCCAAGCGGCCCCGGCCCTGTCGCCACGGGGCGTGGCCGGGCGCGGGGGAAACCCGGACAGGGCCGCCATGGAACGCTTTCGTTACAGACCCGCCGGACATTTCCCGAACCAGAGCGCAAACGCCTGACAGCAAAGGTTTTTCCGGCAATCGGAACGAATTCGTTCCGCTCGTAACCGAAGCGTTACAGCCGATGGCACAGCCCCTGTCGCTGCAAGCTGGCGCGCAGGTGCTCGAGGAACGCGCGGACCTTCCGCGTGTTGCGCCGGTGCCCCGGATAGAGGACATGGATGGAGGGCCCGAACGGCCCCGGGTCGAAGTGGTAGTCGCCGAGCAGGCGCACCAACCGCCCTTCGCCGAGCAGCGGCGCGACACTCCACTGCGGACAGAACTGCAGGCCCAGCCCGGCCAGCAGGTGGGCGAGCAGGAAGTCGTAGTTGTCGCTGGCCAGTCGCGGGCGCGGCTGGTCGATACGCTGGCGGGCGCCGTCGCGTTCCATCCACCAGAAGTTCTGGTTCAGCGAAGGGTGCTGGAAGACCAGCCAGGCGTGCCGCTCGAAGTCCTCCGGGCCTTGCGGCGCGGGTTGCCGCGCCAGGTAGGCGGGGCTGGCGCAAAGCACGATCTGGTTCGGCGCCAGCGGCCGCGCCACCAGCCCCGGCAGGTCGATGGGGCCGTCGCGCAGGCCGAGGTCGTAGCCGCCTTCGCTGAGATCGAGGAAGGTTTCGTCGAGGTCCACCCGCAGGCTGATCCGCGGATGCGCCTCGAGGAAGCTGGCGCAGGCCTGCTGGAGGAACGCCGCGGCGAACGACGGCGGCGCGGCGAGACGCAGTTCGCCGCGCAACTCCGACTCCAGCAGTTCGATCTCCTGCCCCGCCGTGCGCAGCGTTTCCAGGGACTGGCGGGCCGCCTCCAGGTAGATCTGCCCGGCCTCGGTCAGCGCCAGGCTGCGGGTGGTGCGCTCGAACAGGCGGGCACCGAGTTCCGCTTCCAGGTGGGCGACGGCCTTGGTCAGCGCCGAGGGCGTCTTGCCCAGGCGCTCGGCGCCACGGCTGAAGCTACCGGTTTCGGCAGTGGCGACGAACATCGCCAGGGCATTCAATTTGTCCATCGACTCCTTCCGTTCCGGCACAAGTGTTGTGCGCCGCGCCCGGTTCTGCCGGGCCGGCGCTTTGGCTAGTCTCGCCTTGCCCGGGCCACGCTACACAAGACCAAGAAGCAAAGGAAACCACCATGAAGCAACGGATTCCCACCCTCCTCGCCGGCGCCTGCCTGGCCATCCCCCTGCACGCCCTCGGCGCCGCCGACCTGCTGGTGGTCAACGCCAGGATCTTCACCGCCAATCCGCAGCAACCCTTCGCCGAGGCCCTGGCGGTGGAGGACGGGCGGATCCTCGCGGTCGGCGACGAGGCCGGGCTGCGCGCCCTGGCCGATGGCGACAGCCAGGTCGTCGATCTCGGCGGCAAGCGCCTGATGCCCGGCCTGATCGACACCCATTCGCACGCGGTGTTCGGCGGCCTGGAGCTGGCCGGCGCGGACATGGGCAACGAACAGGTCGGCCTCGACGAACTGGAACGGCGCCTGCGCGCCTGGCGCGACAACGGCAAGGCGCGACATGGCGACATGCTCAATGTCAGCGGCATGCATACCGCCTACTGGAGCCAGGTCAAGGACTTCCGCGCGCGCTTCGACCACGGCGAATGGGCCGACCAGCCGCTGGCCTTCATCGGCAGCGACCACCACACCGGCTGGGCCAACGCCGCCATGCTGAAACGCGCCGGCATCGACGCCGCGCGGGTCCGCGCCCTGCCCAAGGAACAGCGCAACACCATCGGCCACGACGCCGACGCCACCCCCAACGGCTTCCTCGCCGATGCTGGTCTCGACGCGGTGCTCGCGGTACTGCCGGCGCCGAGCGCGGAACAGATGCTAGAAGCCGGACGCAGCGCGGTGCGCTACAGCAACTCGCTGGGCCTGACCGCATGGATGGACCCGGCCGCCAATGGCTCGCCGGGCGACGCCCTGTTCAGCCTCAGGCCCGACGAGAACACCGTCGGCGTGCTACCGGTCTACCAGCGGCTGGCCAAGGGCGGCGAACTCAGCGCCCACGTCGCCGCCCTCCTGGTCGCCAACCCACGCAGCCGGCCGGCCGACCTCGAGGTGCTGGACAAGGTGCGCCAGCGCTTCCTCGGCAGCCCCAACCTGACCCTGCCGGGAATCAAGGTGTTCGCCGACGGCGTACCGGAATACCCGGCGCAGACCGCCGCGCTCCTCGAGCCCTACCGCAACAGCAGGAAGACGGGCGAACTGCTGATCGACCCGGCGCACTTCGGCGAACTGGTCAGCGCCGCCGACGCCCGCGGCTGGCTGGTCCACGTCCACGCCATCGGCGACCGCGCGGTGCGCGAGGCGCTGAACGGCATGCAGCAGGCGCGGCGCGACCGCGACAGCGGCATCGCCCATTCGATCACCCACCTGCAACTGGTCAATCCCAAGGAATTCGAGCGCTTCAGGCCGCTCGGCGTGATCGCCTCGATGCAGCTGTACTGGGCCGCCGCCGACGAAACCACGGTGGACCTGATGAAGCCCTACATCAGCGCCTTCGCCTACCGCTACCAGTACCCGGCGCACTCCCTGCTGAGCAAGGGCGCGACCATCGCCGGGGCCAGCGACTGGCCAGTGTCCAGCCTGTCGCCGTGGAAGGCCATCCAGCAGGCGGTGACCCGCAAGGGCCCGCAGGGCGTGCTCAATGCCGGCGAACGCCTGGACCGCCAGACCATGTTCTACGCCTACACCCGCAACGCTGCGCGGACCATCGGCCTGGAGCGCCGGATCGGCAGCCTGGAGCCGGGCAAGCAGGCGGACTTCATCGTCCTTGACCGCGACGTGTTCGAGGTGCCGGAGACGCAACTGGGCGAAACCAAAGTGCTGAAGACCTGGTTCGCCGGCAAGCCGGTGTATTCCAGCGAGGGCTGAGCCCGCTTCAGGCGCGCGGACCGATGCCGTACTTGCGCAGGCGGTGGGCGATGGCGGTGTGCGAGGTTTGCAGGCGCGCCGCCAACTGGCGGGTCGATGGATAGCTGACGTAGAGCTTCTCCAGCAGGGCTTTCTCGAAGCCCTCCACCGCCTCCTCCAGGCTGCCCACCTCGCCGTCGTTCTGCCGCGCCACGGCGGTGCCGGCGATCTCCAGGTCGCCGATATCCACCAGGCTGCTCTCGCAGATCGCAGCGGCGCGGAAGATCACATTCTGCAACTGGCGCACGTTGCCCGGCCAGCGGTTGCTCAGCAGCGCCGGGTAGGTGCCCGGCGCCAGCCGACACACCGGGCGCTGGATCTGCGCACAGGCCTGCTGCATGAAGTGCCGCGCCAGCAGCAGGATGTCGTGGCCGCGCTCTCGCAACGGCGGGACTTCCAGGCTGAGCACGTTGAGGCGGTAGAACAGGTCCTCGCGGAAGCTGCCCTCGGCGACCATCTTCTCCAGGTTGCGGTGGGTGGCGCTGAGGATCCGCACGTCGACCCTCACCTCGCGGTCGCCGCCGACCCGGCGGAAGCTGCCGTCGCTGAGGAAGCGCAGCAGCTTGGCTTGCAGATAGGGGGACATCTCGCCGATCTCGTCGAGGAACACCGTGCCCTGGTGGGCCAGCTCCAGCAGGCCTGGCTTGCCGCCGCGCTGGGCGCCGGTGAAGGCGCCGGGGGCGTAGCCGAACAGCTCGCTTTCGGCCAGGTTCTCCGGCAACGCCGCGCAGTTCAGCGCCAGGAACGGCGAGTTGTGCCGCGCACTCAGGGCGTGACAGCCGCGCGCCACCAGTTCCTTGCCGGTACCGGTCTCGCCGTGGATCAGCAGCGGCGCGTCGAGCGCCGCCACGCGCTGCGCACGGGTCTTCAGGGTGCGGATCGGCTGGGAATCGCCGAGGAGCATCTCGAACCCCTCGGCATGGTCATGGTGCAAGGCAGCCAGGCGCTCGCCGATGCGGTTCGGTTCGTAGAGGGTCAACAGGCCGCCGGCCAGGTGCCGCTCGCCCTCGCCCGGCCCTTCGGTGATCGGCGTGGCATCGAGCAGCAGGGCCTGGCCCATGAAGGTCACTTCGCGCAGCGGCAGGCGGAAGCCCTGCTCGACCAGCGCATCCTCCAGGGTTTCATCGTCGAACAGGCTGGCCAGCCGCTCGCCGGCCGGGTCGCGTCCGCAGCGCTCGCTGAAGGCCGGGTTGGCCAGCAGCACCAGGCCCTTGCCGTCCACCGCCAGCACCGGATCGGCCATCGCCGCCAGCAACGCATCGAGCTGCAAGCGGCGGCGCTGGCCGGGAAGGATGTCGACCACGGTCATCGCCTGCACGCCACGGATGCCCAGCAGCGCTGCGCGCAGTTCCTCCAGCACTTCGGGACTGAGGGTCGGCGCGTCGATGTAGACGTTCGGCGGCACCATTTCCACCGCGTCCAGGTTCAGGTTGCGCCCGCCCAGCAGCGCCAGCACCTCCTGGGTGATGCCGACACGGTCGATGAAGGAGACGTGGATGCGCATGCGGGAACCTGGACTGCGGCGACGCTCGCCATAAAGCCGTCGATTGTACGGCCTGGCGCCGCCCAGCCCAAGGGGCCGGCGTCAGGGTACGGGGCGCAGCGTCTCGCTGCGGGTGTGGTGGCTCCAGTCGCCCTCGTCGTCCATCACGGTTTCGGTCACCAGCACTCGGCCCGGCTGCTGCGGGTCGGCCTTGTACAGCACCAGCTCGGCCTCGGCATCGTCCCAGGTGGTGGAGATGTCCGGCAGCACCCGCACCCACTGGCCATCGCGGATTTCCAGCAGCGACGACTTGGTCCAGGTGCTGGTCCACCAGGTACGCAGCAGTTGCAGGCGCTCGCGGCCGCTGTCGTCGAGGCCGCCGAGGACGCTGAGCACCGCGCCGGTGCAACTGCCCAGCGGCTTGGGCGGGACGCGCGCGTCGGCGCTCCAGAGGTCGCAGCGGCAATCCTCGTATTCGTCGCACAAGGCGGCGCTGTTCGGCGCGTGGGCCACTACCCAGGCGAAATCCGCTTCGGTACCGGCGAAGCGGCCGCGAGCCAGCGGGGTGTACCGCGGGTCGACGGCGTAGCGGGTGATCTCGTCGCTCTCGCCGACGAAGCGCCAGGTATCGCCCGGCCCGGCGCGCTCGGCCAGGAGCAGCCCCGGATAGTTGCGCAGGCGTCCGTCGAGGCGTACCTGCTTGACGAAGCGCACCTCGTAGCGGCCTTCCTGGTCGCCCGGCACGATCTGCGGCGCAGCGACGATGCGCTGCTCGAAGTCGGGATGGCGGGCGAAGAAGGCCTGCTTGGCGGAGAGGGTGCGCTCGCGCGTCTGCGCGCGGCCATAGTAGTCCAGGCGCGGCGCATAGACCCCTTCCAGGGCCTTGCCGCTGCGCTGCCCGTGGGCGGCCTGCCAGCGCTGGAACAGGCCGAGGATTTCGCTTTCGGCGGCAGCCTGGACCAGCGCTGGGTACAGGCAGAAGAGCGCGGCGCAGAATACCGGGCGCAAGAGTCGGCGCATCGAGAACATCCTTGTCGTTCGATTGAGGCGAACGCCGATTGTCCCCTATCCGCCGACGCTGGCAAATGGCCCTGGACGATTTTTTCCGATTCCGCAACGCGGTGGGCATTGCGAATACGCTCCGGACAGCCTTCCCCCACCTCCAGGCCGCAGCACGGCGGATAACCGCAAGCGGCTATCCGCCCCACGCCAGCCAGCCGGCTCAATGCGCCGGCAACAAGGCCTGCAACCCTTCGGCAAGCTCCAGGCTCCACGCCGCGTAGTCGTGACCGCCGGGGAACTCGCGGTAGTGCAGCGGGTAGCCCTTGCCTTGCAGCGCCGCGCGCAGGCTGCGGTTGCTGCCGAGAATGCCGTCCGCCTCGGGCTCCTCGAGCAGGCCGGAACTGAGGAAGAACGCCAGCGGCAAACGCTCGCCAGCGGCGAACTGCCGTACCAGCCACTGCGGCTGCTGCTCGTCCGGCCCCCACCAGAACGAGCCGGACAGGCTCAGCACCTTGCCGAAGCGTTCCGGGTAACGGTAGGCGATGCAGCCCGAGGCCAGCCCGCCGTAGCTGGAACCGGAAAGCACGCGATCGGCAGGCTCCTCGCTCAATGCATAGCGCTGCTGCAACCAGGGCAGCAGCTCGTGGGCGAGCATGTCGGCGAAGGCCTCGTTGCAGGGCAGCTCGCGGCCCCGGCTGCTGGCGTCGACATTGCCGACAATCACCGCCAGGGTCGGGCGGATACGCCCGGCGGCGATCAGGTTGTCGAGGATGGTCGGGGTCGGTACGTCGCGCGCGTAGTGGTCCTCGTCGAACAGCACCAGCAGCGGATAGCGCTGGCCCTCTGGGTCGTAGCCCGGCGGCGTGTAGAGCGTCAGCTGGCGCTGGTTGGCCAGGGCCTGGCTGCTATAGCCGAGGCGCTCCACCTTGCCGCGCGGCACGTCCTTGCGCGGCTGGTCCCAGGTCTCGGCAGGGGCGCCGCCGAGCTGCACCAGCGAGGCCTGCTCGGCCCGCGGCAGCGCGCGGCTGTTGAGCCACGGCGTGCGGCTCAGCGGGTCCGGCCGTGCCGCCGCCTGCAACGCCAGGCGCAAGGTGCCGCGATCGGCCTGTTGCAGATCCGGCAGGTCGGCGCTGAGCTGGTAGGAAACCCGCGCGTCGCGGCGCAGCGGCAGGCTCAGGTAGCGTATGTCGCTGCCGGCCAGGGCCTCGAAGCGGCGGGTGTTGACCTCCGGGGTCGGCCACAGCAGGCGCACGTCGCCGGGACGCTGCTGGCGCCAGAGGAAGGTGACCAGCACACGTTCGGCATCCAGCGGCTCCACCAGCGGCGTGCCCTGCTTCGCCACCTGCTTCCAGAACGCCTTCAGCGCGCCGGGGCGCTTTTCCGCAAGCTCCGCCTGCAGGCGTTGCAGGGTCGGGCTCTGCGGCGCCGGCGAATCAAGCGCCGGGGTCTGCGGGGTGAGGCGCTGGGTGGGGGTCAGGGTCAGTGCGGTGTCTTCGTCGGCGCTGAAGGTCAGGCGCAGGCCCTGGCGCTCGCCGGCCTGCAGGCCGAGCGACTGGCGTCCGGCCAGCTCCGTCGCGCGCAACGCCTTGCCGTCGGGCGTGGTGGCGCGCAGGCGGACGCGGCCGCGGTCGACCTCCAGGTCGAGCAACTGCAACTCGCCGGGGGCAAGGTCGAGGTAGCGCTGGCGGCTCTCGCCGGCAGCGATCTCGATGCGGCCATCGGCCAGCGGCACGGGCTGGGCGGCCTGGGCCGGGGTCAGCAGGTTGAGGAAAAGCAACAACGAGGTGGAAACGGCAGACATGGAATCTCCCTTCGAATAGGCGCCGCCATCCGGGCGGCTCACCGGAAGAGACGTACGATCGCAGCGGAAATTTGCCGCTGTGATCCAGGCTAGAGCGGTTGCGCCGCGACTGGAGTAGAATCCGCCGCCTCGAAAACCGTCCGAAGGAAAATTCCGATGACCTCCCGTCTGCTGCCCGCCCTGTTGCTCTCGTCCGCATTCGCCGTCCTGGCCGGCTGCTCCACCCCGACCATCGTCACCCTCAACGATGGCCGCGAGATCCAGGCGGTGGATACCCCGCGCTATGATCGTAGTTCCGGCTTCTACGAACTGGAGCAACTGGACGGCAAGCGCACCCGCGTCAACAAGGACCAGGTGCGCAGCATCAAGGACATGTAATCCCCCGGACCCGCCATCCGCGCGGTGGCGCACTCCAGGGAAGGAGTCGAACCATGCGATCCGACCTGCACGAGGCCAACCGGCTGTCGTGGAACGCCGCCACCCGGGCGCACAACAGCCACAAGGCCGACCAGGCCGCCTTCTTCCGCAACGGCGGTTCCACGCTCTATCCCGAGGAACTGCAACTGCTCGGCCATCTCGACGGCCTGCGCCTGCTGCATCTGCAATGCAACGCCGGACAGGACAGCCTGAGCCTGGCGCGCCTTGGCGCCCGCGTCACCGGGGTCGACATCGCCGACAGCGCCATCGACTTCGCCCGCCAGCTGTCCCGCGACAGCGGCATCGCCGCCGACTTCCAGCGCGACGACATCCTCCGCTGGCTGCCCGTCGCCGCCACCCGCGGCGAACGCTTCGAACGGGTCTTCGCCTCCTACGGCACGCTGGTCTGGCTCTCCGACCTCAAGCGCTGGGCCGACGGCATCGCCCAGGTACTGGTTCCCGGCGGGCGCTTCGTCCTGGTGGAGTTCCACCCTTTCGCCCTGTACTTCGACCCACACTGGCAACCGGCCTACGACTACTTCAGCCGCGAGCCGATCGCCGAGAGCGGCGTCAGCGACTATGTCGCCGAGTCCGGCGCCAGCCTGGCGCCCTCCGGCTACCGCGCCGGCGTCGAGAACTTCAGCAACCCTCATCCCAGCTACGAGTTCCAGTGGGGCCTGGCCGATGTGATCGGCGCCCTGCTCGGCGCCGGCCTGCAACTCGAACGGCTGGAGGAATACCCCTACGCCAACGGCTGGGCCGGCTTCGACGGCATGCGCGACGGCGGCGGCGGACGCATGCTGCCGCCCGCCGATCGTCCGCGCCTGCCGCTGATGTACGGCCTTAGCGCAAGGAAACCACGATGACCGAAGAACGCCTGCTGCGCCGCGACGAAATCCCCCTGGTCTGGGAGATCGACCGCAGCGAAGTGATCGAGCACCTGTATTCCGTCGAGGCCGGCCAACTGGTGCTGCGCCCCGAGTTCTACGACATGCGCGGCTGGCCGGAGGGCGAGGCCGAGCACTACACGCCGATCCTGCTCGACTGCTTCGACCGCGGCGGCTGGTTCCTCGGCCTGTTCGACCAGGGCCACCTGATCGGCGCGGTAGTCCTCGACCCGCGCCGCCTCGGCCCCGAGCGCGACTGGCTGCAACTGAAGTTTCTCCACCTCAGCCACGCCTACCGCCGCCGCAGCCTCGGCGCCCACCTCTTCCACCTCGCCGCCACCCAGGCCCGCCACCTCGGCGCCAGCGCGCTCTACGTTTCGGCTACGCCGTCGCAGAACACGGTGGATTTTTATACGAGACTCGGATGCCGGCTGTGCATGGAACCGGATGAGGAGTTGTATCGGTTGGAGCCGGAGGATGTTCATCTGGTCTATGGGTTAGGGGGTAGATAACTCGCGGACTGCGCGAGGGCCGGATATTTCACGGATTGGAATGTGGTGGGAAATGAAAAGGAAATTCTTTGTAGCGGTCCTGCTATCAGCATCGCTTAACCAAGTGGTTGAGGCCGAGCCTTTTTGGTGGGCAGCGAGCTATTTCGACCCGCATCTCAGGTCGGCTCAACTTGCCTGCGAATATACCGCCAGCCGTATTTTGAGATGGTCGGACACCTACTATGCCGGGACAGTTCTTGCCATACGGGTAAAAGGTGGTTACGGGGAGTGCCTAATAAAACACCCTCCATACCCAAACGGGGGAGGAGCGCTTCCTCCTTCCTGGTATTCAATCGTCAGATGGGGCGACGGCTGCACGGACCACCAGGAATACGATGCCAACACCGGCGCCTGCCTTTCCCCCAATGGCCCGCCCAACCACGGGCCTGACTGCTCGCCGCCGTCACTGTCCGCCGGTAATCCGATCAACATCGCCACCGGCAACAAGTACCAGAGCGAAACCGACTACGCCGGCCCGGCCATCGCTCCCCTGCTCCGCTTCACTCGTCACTACAACAGCAGCAACGGACTCTGGACCCACAACCTAAGCGCCCGCCTCACCCTACAGAGCCATATGGTCACCCTGCACCGGGAGGACGGTCGGACCCTCGACTTCATCCGCCTGTACGACCGCATCACCTCCCAGGCCGATAACCTCGGCCGATTGGAGAAGATCGATGGCGGCTGGCGCTACGACGAACCGAGCGGCCTGCGCCTGGATTTCGACGAAGCCGGCGCGCTCGTCGAACTGGTCCAAGCCAGCGAAAAGCTGCGTCTGGCCAGGGAGGGAGGGCAGGTTCGCGTTTCCCACAACCGCTACCCCGGCACCTTCAGCTTCGCCGAGGATGACCGCCAACAACCACTGCGCCTCACCGCTCCAGGCCTGGCAGTGCTCTACAACTATGAAGGCGGACACCTGATCCGGGTCGCCCGCGACGCCGCCGGCCAGGCCAGTGAGCAGCGTTACCACTATGAAGACCCGCGCAACCCGCGGCTACTCACCGGCATCACCGACAACCGCGGCGTGCGCTTCGCCACCTGGCGCTACGACGAAAAGGGCCGAGCTGTGTCCAGCGAACACGCCAACGGCGCGGAGAAGGTCAGCCTCGCCTACAACTTCGATGGCTCCACCACTGTCACCAACGAATACGGCAAGCAGGCTACCTACCGCTTCCAGGTGATCCGCGGTAGCAAACACATCGTCGCCATCGAAGGGCAACCCTCTCCCAACTGCCCCAGCAGCAATTCCACCTTTACCTATGACGAACGCGGCCTGCTCAAGACCCGCCGCGACAACCAGGGCAACCTGACCACCTACGAATACAACGAGCGCGGCCTGGAAATCCTACGCACCGAGGCCGCCGGCACTGCCCAGGCTCGCACTATCGCCACCGACTGGCACCCGAGACTGGCACTTCCAGTGCGGCTCGAAGAGGCGGGCCGCAGTACGCATTACTGGTATGACGGCGACGGTAACAAAGTAGGTGAGACGGTGATAGGGAACTGATGAACGAAGCGAGCCGCACCAGATTTCGGCTATCACATCGCAAAACGGAACGAATTTTTACATGAGACTTAATCTGAAGGATTTGCGGGAGCTTCGTCTGTGACAGCTATTTCCCACTCCTCTGGCAACGAGCCATGCACACACCCTACTCCATTCTGCTTACAGAACTCACGGCGCAAGGAGCCGAAGATATCCCTCTCCCATCAGGCAGTCCTGGTCGCCCTCTTTATATCGGGCAGTGCAAGTGCCACAGAGTATTACTGGTCTAATGCGTTTACCTCCGACTTTCGCTTTCCTAGCCCTGCCGCTTACTGTGCGTGGTCTGTTGGTAAGGCGGGGTCGCCATGGTGGTTCGTTTTCCTAGAACCAACCGTTACAGGACAACTTGTAGCCCAGTGCCGACGACCTCCTTATGAAAACGAACTTGGCGTTACATACGTAGATCTGAACTATCCCATCTATCGAGTTGGCGACTCCTGCCAAACAGGTACCCAATACGACCCAACCATCGGCCAATGCCTGGACCCGAACAAGAGCAACTGCCCACCCGACCCTTCGGCTCCCGCATCCGTCCAGATCGCCTGCCCACTACCCGACGACAAGGGCCCGCCGAAGGAAAACTCCTGCGTCGGCAACCCCATCGATATTGCCTCGGGCAACAAGTTCCAGCTGGAAACCGACTATATCTCCACCAGCACCCCGGCCCTGGCTTTCCAACGCAGCTACAACAGCACAGACGGGCTTTGGCGCCACAACTTTTCCAGTAGCCTGCGCCTCACTTCCGATAGCGTCGTCACAGTGGCCCTGCATCATGGTCGGGAATTGGTCTTCACCCTTTCAGGTAGTAACTTCGTCCCACGCAATCCCGACCAGGGCCTGCTGGAAAAGAAGGGAAACGGCTGGGAATATCTGTCCGCTGACAACGAGCGACTGGTCTTCGACAACGACGGAAGACTGCTTAGGCAAACGACCACCGCCTTAGGCACTCGCTACCTCGCCTATACAGCCAACGGAATCAACGTCGACGACGAGGCTGGCAACCGGCTCACCTTCTCCGAGGACGGCAAACACCAGCCGACCAGTCTGCGTACACCCGACGGCCAGGTGACCTACAGCTATGACAGCCGCCGCCTGACAGCAGTTACCCGTAGCAACGGAGAAGGCTCGCTGACGCGTCGCTATCACTACGAGGACAGTCGCAACGGCAGCCTGCTCACCGGTATTACCGACGAACGCGGCGTGCGCTATGCCTCATGGCACTACGACAATCAGGGCCGGGCAATCTCCAGCGAGCACGCCACTGGGGCGGAAAAGATCAGTCTCAGCCACCACGGCGGTTACTCCACGCGGGTCACCAACGAATACGGCAAGCAGGCCATCTATTATTTCCAAGTAGTCAATGGCAGCAGACGCATCGTCGCCATCGAAGGCGAACCCTCTCCCAACTGCCCCAGCAGCAATTCCACCTTCACCTACGACGAACGCGGACTGCTCACCAGCAAACGCGACAACAACGGCAACCTGACCACCTACCAGTACAGCGCCCGTGGCCTGGAGACCTCGCGCACCGAGGCCGCCGGCACTGCACAAGCGCGCACCATCACAACCGACTGGCACCCGACCCTGTTCCTCCCGGTGCAGGTCAGCGAGCCCGGTCGGATCACCCGCTACCAGTACGACGCCGAGGGACGCAAGACCGGCGAGACCGTCACCACCCGCTGACAAGGACGACACCCATGCGCATCCCCCCATACTTCCCCCGTCTCGGCGCCCTCGCCCTGGCCTGCGCCCTGGCCCTGCCCGCGCAGGCGGCCGAGCGCGCCTGGAGCTACAGCTACAACGCCCTCGGCCTGATCGAGCGCGCCGACGGTCCGCGCACCGATGTGCAGGACGTCACCCTCTATGCCTACGACAGTCGCGGCAACCTGACCCAGGTGACCAACGCCCTCGGCCAGGTCACCCGCCTCGGCGACTATGACGAGCGCGGCAAGCCCGGCAGCATCACCGATGCCAACGGCGTCACCAGCAGCCTCGCCTACACCGGCGTCGACGGCTGGCTGGCCTCCGTCAGCACCGCCGGCAGCACCACCCGCTTCGACTACGACGCGGTCGGCCAGATCACCCGCGTCACCCGCGGCGACGGCAGTTGGCTGAGCTACGAATACGACGACGCACGGCGGCTGGTGGCGATCGGCAACAACCTCGGCGAACGCCTCGAATACGACGTCGACACCAAGGGCAATCGCACCGCCCAGCGCATCAAGGACGCCAGCGGCAGCCTGGTGCGCCAGCAGCAATGGGCCTACGACGAGCTTGGCCGGCTGCTCCGTGCGGTCGGCGCCGGCGGCCAGACACGCAGCTTCGCCTACGACCTCAACGACAATCCGGTCGGCGAAACCAACCCGCGCCAGTTCGCCCACAGCCAGGCCTTCGACGCCCTCGACCGGCTGGTCGGCCAGAGCGATCCTCTCGGCGGCAAGACCCAACTCGCCTACGACGCCCAGGACAACCTCACCGAGGTCAAGGACCCGCGCGGCGTCACCACCCGCTACGAATACGACGGCCTCGGCAACCTGACCCGACTGGTCAGCCCGGACAGCGGCACCACCACCTTCGAGCACGACGCCGCCGGCAACGTCATCCGCCGTACCGACGCTCGCGGTGCGGTCACCGAGTATCGCTACGACGCCCTCAATCGCCTGATCGAGCGCCACTCGCCGAGCGACCCGAGCCTCGACGTACAGTACCGCTACGACCTCACCGCCGACGGCAACCAGGGCATCGGCCGCCTGGGCGCCATCGAAGGTGCCCGCGACAGCCTGGTGTACCGCTACGACGAGCGCGGCAACCTGGTCGAGCAGGTACGCAGCATCCGCCTCGACCAGCAGACCCTGCTCGACCGCGTGACCTACCGCTACGACGCGGCCAACCAACTGCTGGAGATCGGCTACCCCTCCGGCCTCGCCATCGGCTACCCGCGCAACGCCGGCGGCCAGGTCGCCAGCGTGACCCTGGCAGTAGGCGACAAGGCGCCGAGCCCCCTGGTCGGGCAGATCGCCTACCTGCCCTTCGGCCCGCTGCAGCGCCTGACCTGGGGCAACGGCATCGCCCTCAGCCGCGAGTACGACCAGGACTACCAACTGCTGCGGCAGAAGGTCGGCCCCTGGCAGAGCGACTACCAGCACGATGCCAATGGCAATATCCAGCAGCACCACCACAGCCTCTGGGGCACCCTGGACTACCAGTACGACCCGCTGGACCGCCTGACCGAGGAACGCGGCGTCCAGGGCGGGCGCAGCTATGCCTACGACGCGGTCGGCAACCGCACCCAACGCAGCGACAACCCCGCCTCAGGCGGCACCGCCAGCAGCCAGGACTACCAGTACGCGCCCGACAGCAACCGATTGACCGCCATCGGCGCGCAAGCGGTGACCAGCGACGCCGCCGGCAACCTCACCCAGGACCGCGCCGCACGCAAACTGGCCTACGACGCCCAGGGCCGCCTGCAAAGCGTCAGCCTCGACGGCCAGCAGGTCGCCGAATACCGCTACAACGCCCTCGGCCAGCGCATCGTCAAGCTCACCCCCGAGAGCGTCACCACCTACCTCTACGGTCCCGACGGCCAGTTGCTCGGCGAAGCCGAACACGACGGCAGCGGCCGGAAACTGCGAGCCCAGTACTACCTGTGGCTGGACAGCCTGCCGCTGGCCACCATCGACGCCGACTACGACGCCCAGGGCAAGGTCGGCAACCCGACCCTGCTCTACCTCCATGGCGACCACCTCGACACCCCGCGCCTGGCCACCGACGCCAGCGGCCAGATCGCCTGGCAGTGGCAGTCCGACGCCTTCGGCCGCGGCGAAGCGCTGAGCCAGGGCAGCACCCAGGTCAACCTGCGCTTCCCCGGGCAGTACTACGATGCGGAAAGCGGGCTGCACTACAACTACTTCCGCGACTATGATCCGGAGACTGGGCGGTATGTGGAGAGTGATCCTGTAGAAACTCTAAGAAAGCTAAACAACCCTGAAATGACATTTTTAAATTCTGGCGAGAGCATGCTGCAAGCCACTCCGTATTGGGAACATGGATTCACGCCGAATCATAACTACACATACTCCGATAACAATCCAACTGCAAAAAGCGACAAGCATGGTCTTTCACCAAACCCTACGGACAACTTGATCTACACACCTGACACCAACTGCACATGTACATTAGAGTGCAAGAAAAAATTTACTGGAAATGGAAAGTCTTTCCTTGTGGGAGCTCTATGTAGCAAAGCCACCACCCCGTTCTTTGGGGGAGTAGTATGCAATAGCACAATAGTAATGATCTGCGGAGCATCTTGCAGCCAAGAGTGCAATAGAGCACCAAGCTGCGAAAAAGAAGGAAGCGGCAATGAGTAGCCTCTACAACATAATAGCAGTTCTGTGCGCCATCACACTGGCAGTATTAGAGCTAAAAAGAACAACATTCATAAGAACTTTAAAGAAAGAAGAGCCAAACGCCTGGGAGAAGCTTGGCAGGCCATCAGGGTATTTCTTATCCTATCTAGTAAAAATAGACGGATTCAAGCTTGAGAAATTTATATTCCGAAAGCAATACAATGCCTTGGAAAATAACGAAATCAGAAAAATAGGGAGGCAACTCCTCTACCTGCAATCAACTTTCCTCACCTTAATTATTGCACTCATCGCCTTGATGATTTTACAGTTTACAATAAAAAACTGAGAAAGCTCTAAAGATAATCTTCTGGGAAAGGGCGGAAAAAGGGGACAGATTTATTTTTACTACTATAATTTCAGCAACCGCCCACGCCAAACCACTCAAAGCGAATAACTCGCTAAACCAATCGCCCTTACCTAGGGCATCGCGGAGCCTCCTCACGGTGTCTGCACTGGAGCCTCTCTGCTCAGAGAATTAGAGTAGGGAAAATAAATCTGTCCCCTTTATTCGGCCCCCTTTATTCGCTTTGGGTAATTAGCGTCAACGCACATTTCGCGCAATCAAGAGAGCGCGCTCTATCATGTTTTGGGTGATATACGGAACAAACCCTAATCTGTCACCCTGCTCGAAGCTGAATTGATAATTTGCAAGACAGCTAACGTCTCCAGCTATCGCCAAAGCTGCCAAGTGCCGCAACGGCATAGCACCCTTCGAATTTGTTGGCAAAGCTCTATAAGCTGCCAAGCCTTTTTCTATATCTTGAGCAGAAGCCCAAGATATAGCACTTTGAGAAAGTCTAACGACATCATCCAGTGAGAAATCGACTATTTTCTCCGGCACGTCATTACTCACAATAATCGGCACATAATTACTGGCCTCACCCAAAACGAATGCAACTGCCGCCGTAAAATTCTTCGTAGAAACAGATGGCATTAATGAAACCCTAAAATGATCAGAGCGCTTCCCTATAGTTGGAATAATCTGAACCTGGACTTCACCAATTTCGATTAGGCAAAAATAATCCCCAGCCTCATCTTTGTCGCATCTCCAGCCAAGCCCTTCTAGAGCTGACAATATCTCTATTTCTTTCACTACTTAGCACCTGGAAAATTCATGACCTCAACCGGAATTCCATTGGGATAGCCTTCTTGAGAAAAGGGACAGAAAAGGGGACAGATTTATTTTTCCTACTCTAATTTTGACTAGTGTTTATATTTCTCATTCCCACTGTATACCACTGCCGATCTTACCACACTGAACCACGTGAAGCGGATAGTTCAGTAAAACCACTCGCCTCTGCCTAGGCCTCGCGGAGCCTCCTTACGGCGTCTGCACTGGAGCCTCCCTGCTCAGAGAATTAGAGTAGGGAAAATAAATCTGTCCCCTTTATGGTCTCCCCTTTATGGTCCTAATCATTACTGAGCAAAGAGTTCCTTGCCAACCTCAGAGACTCCAGAAAATCATCCAATGGAACTCGTAAAACTGCATCCTTCAAGTCTGCAAATATCTCCAGTTCTAAGTTTTCTTTACCTTTATCTTGGTTGATCTGAGCAACTGGCTCACCTTTGTACTGAACCTCGGTCGTGAGATGCTCGTATCGTACATCACTAGAGCGCAGAATTTCAAAATCGGGATTTCGTTCGAGTTTCATAATCACAGTTTCGGATCAAGGAATGTAGAGAAGGAGCCATCACTGTTATAGCGTATGCCCCGACCATCAGGAACTCGAATTTCAAGCCCTCCTCGACTAAGGTTTGTGTACACAGCTTTCGGATCAGTGACTATTTCATCAACAATCTTCTGAGCCACTGAATTTTGATTTTCAATTCCGCCAGTAAGCTTTGGAAATGTTCCTGTCGCTCTTTGCCCGGATGCGTGTTTGGTAAGGGCTCTAGCAGCCTTAGTCAAACCTTCCTTGTTGATTGGTTCAGTTGCAGCAGCAACAAGGTCATTAGCAGTGCGTCCACCAAAATTCTGAAGAGCCGTTGCTGATCCTTTTGGCCCCCCACCCAGCTTACCCAAATCCCCCACTGCCCCGAGCTGCGAACTCATACTACCGGAAACAGGTGACTCCGCAATCGCGTTGACCAGGTTCTTGGCTGCTGTTGGCAGCTTGGCGGTTATCTGCGCGCCACCTTTCACTGCCGTCAGAACGCCAACAAGTTCCGCAGCGAACCTACCGCCCTCGACACCAGCTGTGACCGAACCTTGCCAGCCGGCATCCTCGTAAGCCTGGGTCAAGAATGCGGCGCGCTCCTCCAGCCCCTTCAGGTAGCTATCGCCAAATTGCTGCCGGAACTCTGGCGAAGTGGCCAACTGCTCCAGAGCTGCATAGGTTTCCCTCCAGCTCTTGACCAGCTCATAAACACCGGAAAATAAATCTGTCCCCTTTATTAGTGGGCTTTCGCTAAACTCTCTCGCGCATCTGTACCAAAGCGTGCGAAATCATCGGCATTCGAGAAAACTTTGGGAATTACGGCCCCTTTTACAGCACTAAATCACCCCAACTTCACGGATTTTTTTATGTAGTCATCCAAATAACTCTCTAAAGGTTTTGCTGTTCCGAGAATATGAAGTTCACCAGATTGCCTATCAATCAAAAATGGCGCATTCCCTGCGAGCTGAGCTGACAAATTACCGGTTTCCATAAACTCCTTTGACTGGTAGCAGAAATACCACCCTTCGGAAAACTCACCCTCATATGTAATTTGCAAAGGGACTTCCGAATCCATTAAATATTCCTTTGCCTTCTTCAATGCGCACGCATAAGTGATCATCAATTAGTCCTCAATAATTGCAGTGATTTGAAGCCCCCTAAATTTGCCGGCTTCCCAGTCTGTCCATCAAGGAATCTAACAACACCATTTTGATTAACCACATTAAAAACATGGCCTGGCTGACCCGGACCATAAGATCCAAATACGAGAAAAGGGGACTACGAGAAAAGGGGACAGATTTATTTTCCCTACTCTAGTTTTGGCTAGTGCTTATATTTCTCATTTCCACTGTATACCACTGCCGATCTTACCCACACTGAACCACGTGAAGCGGATAGTTCAGTAAAACCACTCGCCTCTGCCTAGGCCTCGCGGAGCCTCCTTACGGCGTCTGCACTGGACCCTCCCTGCTCAGAGAATTAGAGTAGGGAAAATAAATCTGTCCCCTTTATGCTCGTGTCCCCTTTATGCTCTCTCGGGCAGCGATCAAGAAGCACGGTCATCCGAAAAGGGTTAAGTAAGTACCATTCAGATCTGTCCCTTTACGACCAGAAAGAGAGTTTATCTAAAAGCTCTTTTACTTTCTCAGTATCTTCAGGATGGCGCTGAAGATACTTTTCACAAGCGAGCCGAATGAACTTAGAACAAACAGCCTCGCTCACAACAATGGTGTCTTCATCCTTCGGGGGATAGCCATAAGAAAACTCAACCCCCTCGAAGTGCTCCTCATCAAACGGACTATTTTCATCAGGGAAGTTACAGTACGCCCCATCCGTACTGAACCCCCATCTCTTCACGATATAGCCAACCGCCTCAATGAAGTAGCCATCATCATACATCCTGTCAAAATACCCTTTAACGACCCAATAAGGGTCTGACTCGCTGTATGGCTGACCAAACAATTCTTTCACAAGCACCTCCTTTACTTCGGGTGGAAACTTGTCACCGCTCCTGTGAACTTATCTAAATACACCCTAAAAGTGACACCCCCGGCAACAGAGTCATATTGACTCAGCCCTTTAGATAGCGCGCCCTTATAGCCGCCAGCTGCGGCCTGCTGCCCTAGATCAAGGATTCCCTGATCAGTAAATTTTCGGATCATAAACAGTTTTCGGGAAATTTTGTCTTTAAATTCAACAATATTCCCTGCCCGATCATAAAGGAAAAAGGGGACAGATTTATTTTTACTACTATAATCTTCAGCAACCGCCCACGCCAAACCACTCAAAGCGAATAACTCGCTAAACCGATCGCCCTTACCTAGGGCATCGCGGAGCCTCCTTACGGTGTCTGCACTGGAGCCTCTCTGCTCAGAGAATTAGAGTAGGGAAAATAAATCTGTCCCCTTTATGGGCGTTAATATAGATTTTCCCTCCGGGTTCCACTACGTGAGTAGCCTCCGGTAGAAAACTCATCATCTTCTCGCCAGGACCCATATATGGGTTTGTAGCGATTACCTCGCCTAGCGATCCGTCTTTGAAAGGCAATTTCATCGCATCAGCACGGATGCCTGATTGAATATCGGCGCGGATATCTACGTTTATTGCGCCGGGAGTCTGCGCATTCTTCCCGCCGAACAGCTCAACGGTGGGCTTCCCGCCTGTTGCTTTTGCCCCATCTAAATCTCTAACTTAGATAAAGCCACGTCATCTGAAACTCTAACCACGCCATCAATTATGGACAAGTTATCCTCTGACTCCAAAACGCTAAAACCACAATCTCCAAAATCGAAATACACGCCGACACAACCATCTTCCACATCCGAAAAAAGATACTTGTAAACAGCAAGCAGGTCCTTGCCAAAATATCTATCCAATTCATTCGAACTCTGGATCGGGTACGCAAAGTCATCGGAAATCTCATCCAGCCCCAACAGCTTTGGTTCAGAGCCAAAAGACAAAATCCTTAACACACCTTCCCCAATATCTAATGAAACCCATCCCGATCTTGAAAACCTAAGAAACAGAACCAACATTTTACAAACCAAAGACCCCGACATAAAGAACGACCGAAATCTAAACTCAAAAATCTTCTCACCAATGATCATAAGGCCAAACCCCGCGACTAAAATTTTGAGGATTTCACTGAAATCAAAGTGTCGAATTCATATTTGCCGCCGGGCAACACTCGTAGGTTAACAGTGCTATTAGTTTTAGAGCTGTAAACATGAATAAGGTCATAACTCCCTCGGACAGCCGACTTAGGAATTATGTCACTAACAGCGGTAGCGTTCTCCAATGTTTCTTTAACTGCTAGCTTGGCCTGCTCAACACCAGCGCGACTGGCCTCGTAAGGCAGTCTGCCTTCACCTATTTTCGCACCCAACTTCTTGTTTAAATTTGCTGCTTGAGAGCTAAGAAACGTATCAACCCCACCGAGTTCAGGAAGTTTTTGAACTCCTTTTGCCCCCCACCCAGCCGACCCAAGTCCCCCACTGCCCCGAGCTGCGAACTCATACTACCGGAAACAGGTGACTCCGCAATCGCGTTGACCAGGTTCTTGGCTGCTGTTGGCAGCTTGGCGGTTATCTGCGCGCCACCTTTCACTGCCGTCAGAACGCCAACAAGTTCCGCAGCGAACCTACCGCCCTCGACACCAGCTGTGACCGAACCTTGCCAGCCGGCATCCTCGTAAGCCTGGGTCAAGAATGCGGCGCGCTCCTCCAGCCCCTTCAGGTAGCTATCGCCAAATTGCTGCCGGAACTCTGGCGAAGTGGCCAACTGCTCCAGAGCTGCATAGGTTTCCCTCCAGTTCTTGACCAGCTCATAAACACCGAAAAATAAATCTGTCCCCTTTATTCACCCTTTATTCGATAGTTCAGTAGAACCACTCGCCTCTGCCTAGGCTTCGCGGAGCCTCCTTACGGCGTCTGCACTGGAACCTCCCTGCTCAGAGAATTAGAGTAGGGAAAATAAATCTGTCCCCTTTATTCGCTTGGCGGCAATTCGACGATGATCCTGACGGAGGTACGACTCTTCGCGGCCTGCTGGTTCTGGTCGCGCAACAGCGTGTCGGCAATCGCTCCGGGCGAGTTGAACCCAGAGCCCTCAAGCGAAGGCCAAAGCCCTACCCATTACTGACCTGCACACGTCAATCTGCTCGGGCAGCGATCAAGAAACACGGTCATCCGAAAAGGGTTAAGTAAGTGCCATTCAAATCTGTCCCCTTTATTCGCTGGCTGGATTCGAGGTCAACGAGAAAGTCAGAATCAGAGTCATGCAGGGCTGCTTGGTGATTACCGCAGAGTGAAATAAATAGCCCCGGCAAGGCCGGGGCTTTTCAATGCTGACGTGCTAAATCAAGAGCAACCGCCAATTTGATCCTACTCTGTCGTGAACGAAGCGACCTCTCGTACTTCTTCACACTAGTAGTTTGAAAGTCCACTACCTCCCCATTAGACCTTGAAACCTCAAGCCAAACCACTTCACTCCCATTAACTAGGATCGTATATAAATCCTCAGCTTGCTCAGGCGTCCAACTCAACACAAATGCGCTACCAATCAAGCCGAGCCTGTCCGCCAAGATAGAGAACAACTGATTTCCCGATTCTCTAAGCCCGCCCCATGACTTAGATAGCTCTTCACGACAAGATTGCTCCGCAAGGCTTCCAATTAATTTCACTTAACAACCCCCGGAGTAGTCGTTATTAAGTTACCAAACCTATCAGTAAGAACAGTCATGGTAGAGGTAGGCTGACCACTGAACTTATCAATACCAATAGGCCCACTGAGATTCACTTCTCGAACATATCGAATACCTTGCGCACTTTCTAACATTCGCGTTACAGGCGCACTCACCACCTCTTTACTTTGAAGCAAAGTGCGAAGCTCAGCCTGCCCTATAGTGAATTGGCTTGCATTTACCTCTGGATTGAAGTGACGACTTACAACGTGCTCCCAACCCGCACTTTTGTCACCAGTCATCAAGTTAACGCGTGACTGAACACGCCCAGGAACTTGAATAGCCGCTTCAGCAGCAGTCCCAGTTGCTTTTGGACCCCCACCCAGCCTACCCAAGTCCCCCACTGCCCCGAGTTGCGAACTCATACTACCGGAAACAGGTGACTCCGCAATCGCGTTGACCAGGTTCTTGGCTGCTGTTGGCAGCTTGGCGGTTATCTGCGCGCCACCTTTCACTGCCGTCAGAACGCCAACAAGTTCCGCAGCGAACCTACCGCCCTCGACACCAGCTGTGACCGAACCTTGCCAGCCGGCATCCTCGTAAGCCTGGGTCAAGAATGCGGCGCGCTCCTCCAGCCCCTTCAGGTAGTTATCGCCAAACTGCTGCCGGAACTCTGGCGAAGTGGCCAACTGCTCCAGAGCTGCGTAGGTTTCCCTCCAGTTCTTGACCAGCTCATAAACACCCACTGCGGTTTCAGCTGTCGAAAGACCGATGCCTCCTCCAACACCTACGACGATACCGACATCCTGCTGGGCCGAAATAATTGCCCATTTGGCTTCTATTCCGGTTTTGCAGAGCGGTTTGTCCTTGCAGCCATCGACCTCCTGCCGCTTCTTCTCCTCCTGCCAATGACTGAGGTAGTTGTGTTGGGTGGCATTCCCCGCCACCCAGGCTCCTGTCTGCAAGCTCTTGGCGTCCGCATCGCCCTGCGTCGAAGCCGCCAGCACGCCGATCAACTGCGAACTCATGATCAGCAGGCCCTTCTTGTCATCGATGGGCAGGCTGGCGTATTGCTTGGCGAGGCTATCCACCAGCGCCTCGTTGACTCCCGCAGCCAGGGCTCCGGTACGGAAATCGCCACCGACCGCTTCGGCGGCCAGACCTCCCATTAGGGCGTGCAAGCCGATCTTGCCGAGGCTGCCGTCGTCCAGTACGCCATGGGTGGTGTCGCCAATCAGCTTGAAGCCGTAGGCCGCGAAGGCATTTGCCAGGCTGTTTTGCAACGCATCGCCCAGGCTGCCCTTGCCGCCCAGCGCTCGGTCCAACAGCACCGAAGTGCCATTCTGCAGCAACTGGTTCGAGGTGAACTGGCCCACACCTTGCCAGGTGCTCAACCCTGCGGCGGGCGCCACGGCCCCGGTGTTCGGTAGAGCGGTCGAGGTGCCGGTCTGGGTCGAGGTCCATTTGTCGTAGACGCCGGCAGTCAGCCCCGCAGTCGTGCCAGCGACTACATAGCCCCTCAGCGCATCGCTGGAGGTCACGTCCTTGACGACATCCCCCAGGTTTCCCCGGTTGTTGATGGTGCTGATCGCTCCATTGCTGGCCATGCCCATAGCCACGGCAGTTCCAGCGGCATTCGCCCAGCCGGCGGCAGCTGTTCCTACTGCTGTACCGGCCTGGACCATTGCAGTGCTACCGGCAGCAGCCATCATGCTTCCTGAGCCCGCCCCCACACCCGCCATCGATCCCAATGCCGCACTCGCCGCACCCGCCGTGAAGTAAGTCACGACAATCGCTATCGCCAACTGCGCGCCGACGCCCAGCCCGGAGTTGCTGTACTTCCAGCTGTCATGCAGTTCCTGCACGCGCCGCCAATCCACATCGCCGCGCTGCTCCATCTGCTTCAACCAGGCCAGTTGCGGATCCGCCTGCACCATCGCATCGATGGTCTGGCTCACGGTCTTCTGGTCGATGTGCTTGAGGTCGATCTTCAGGCCTTCCACGGCCTTGATCGCCAGGTTGCCCTGGGCGACGAGCTGGCTCTGGCGTACGGTTTCGTCGGTCTGGCCCTTGCCCTTCGACGACTGCCACGCCAGGTCGCCCTTGCTCTTCTCGTGGCTCTCCTGGTGCAGGTCCTTCACCGCGTCGAAGGTCACCGCGCCGCCGCTGACGATGGCCAGGTCGTTGCCCGATTCCAGCTTCGCGCCCTGGTAAGTCTGGTCGCCGCCACTGAGCAGGGTGAGGTCGCCGCCGCTGGATATTTGGCTGCCCACTGCCGTCACATCGGTGATTTCGTCGCGCCGGGTCTTCTTGCTACCGAAGCTGCCTTTGCTCTTCTTGTCGTAGAGGTAGTAACTGCTGTCGTTGGCGGCCAGCAGCTCCAGCTTGTCGCCGGCCACCAGGTAGGCTTCGTCGCCGGCGCTGGCCTGGCTCGCGACCAGCCGCAGGTCCTGTCCGGCATTGATCGCCAGATCGCCGCCAGCGTCCACGCGAGTGGCCTGCTGGGTGATCTTGTCGTCCTGGAAAGTGACCTTCTTGGTCTTGCCATAGGCATGCTCTTCGTTGGCAGCCGCGACCAGGCCCACATCGCGACCCGCCTCGAATGTCACGTCGCGACGAGCGTCGATGTGGCTGCCCGCGACGCTGATATCGCGTCCGGCGCTGACGCTGATATCGCGCCCCGCCACGACCTCGGCGCCCATCTGGGTCGTCTGGGTCTGGTATGCCTGGCTTCCTGCCGTCCAGCCCCGCTCCGCTACCGCAGCCGAAACCAGGACATCCCTGCCGCCTTGCAAGGCGAGGTCGCCCTTGCTGTCGATGACACCGCCAATATTGGCTACATCGCGTCCTGCCGAAACGGTCAGCTTCTGCGCAGCCTCGATACGCGCGGCGCTATCGGCAAATGCCTCAGTGGTACCGGTTCCCCTGTAGGAGGACTGGTGCTGGGTCACCGTCCGTTCATTGATGACGTCTCCGGTAAGGGCGGAGAGGCTTACCTCGCGCCCGGCAATGATGCCGCCCTGGTCATTGCGGATGGAGCCGCTGGCCAGCAGGTCGAGGCGGTTGCCGGCCTCGATCAGGCCGCTGTTGTCGATGTTGCCGGCTGTCGCGCTGAGGTCGTTCTGCGCGCGCAGGGTACCGGCGTTCCTCAGGTCCCCGCCGGTGATCAGGTTCACGTCGCGCCCCTGGATCAGCGCGCCGTTCGGGCCCAACCGCCCCTCGGCCTGGGCCAGGTAGACCACGGGGGCGAGGACCTTCTCGCCATTCACCTCGACTTCTTCCAGCCAAACGATGTCGTGGGTCAGCGCGGCCACCTGGGCGGCGCTGAGGGTGACGCCAGGGGTCAGTCCCAATACGTCCTTGCTGGCGATGGCGTTGTCCATCAGATAGCGGAACATCGCTTCGTCGCTGTTCAATCCGGCGATGAAGCGCTGCCCCGTACGCTGGACGATCGCTTCGCGTACCAGGCGCTGCTCGTATAGACCGTCGCCCAGGCGCTTCTTGCTGTCATCCGGATTGATACCCAGGCCACCGAGCAGGTAGTCCGAGTTGAGGAACTGCTTCAGCTCGGTGAGCGCCGGGTTGGTCTCGATCAGATACTTGTGGCTGTTGCTCGGTGTGGCATTGCTGGGCACGCCCTCAACGCGCGCAACCGACGGCAGGGTTTGCAACGCTGGCTGCCCAACCGGAGGCTCGGCAAGAACGGCGCTCCGCTCTTCGAGGCGAGGTAGGCTGCCCTGAGCCCTAACGGCCGAAGGCAGTGCCTGCACCGACGACTGCTCAGCCGGCAGATCGGCAAGGATGCTGCCATTGCCACCTGGACTGGAGACTACCCCCTCTACACGCACTGTCGAAGGCGAGGCCTGGACCGTCGCCTGCGCACCCTGCCAATTGGCGAGAATAGTTCCATTCCCATCGTGACCGGGCACTGTGCTTTGAATACGATCAGCCGCGGGAAGGCTTGAGAACGAGGGTAGACCAGCGCGCAGATCGGCGAGGATGACGCCATTGCCGCTGTGACCCGATGCATTGCCCTCGACGAGTCCACCCAGTCCCGTGGTCGCCTGGTGCTCACCGGCCTGGAAACGGCCAGTGTTTCCCCCGTCGCCCGAGATTGGCGCAGAAGCCCGTAGCGCATCGATAGCCTCAGCTACCCGGCCCTGATAGGCGGAACCGGCAAGCGAGGTGACCCGATCATCGCCGACACGACGCGCCTGGGTACTCCAGCCACTTGCGTCACTGCCTGCCTGTGCGGATACAGATACGCCATGGCCGCTCTGGGTGAGATCGCTGGCGGATTTCAGAGCACCACTTGCCTGGTTCACCTGGGCTCCTTGGGACGCCAGGCGGAAGAGCCCATTCTGGCCTTGAGGCAGGCTGAAGCCCGGTAGGGTGAGAGGAGTGATCTGTTGCCTTGCCAAGTCTGGTGGCAGTTGACTGTTCAAGTTGACAATAGTAGATGAGGTATTAGCCGACACTTGTGTATTCAAGGCTATCCCTAGCTCGGACGATACCGGCAGTCCTTCTCGAACGACGCTATTATTTATTTCTTGGCTAGCCGTGATACTGACCTTTCCCGCCGCCTGCACAACGGCATCAGCCACACCTTTCTGTGCACCATCCGAAACAGTAAGAACATCAAAGTAATTGACATTCCTTATTGCATCAGGAAGTGGCACCCTTACACCTTCTGTGTATTTCGCCTCAGGAAATATTCCATAAAAATTACTAGGTGTAATAAAGGTCCAGTAATCTTGCCAACCAATCAACACATGGGTTTCTCGGTTAGCCGTCCCTCCCATTTTCCAACCAGTATAGGCAATCGACTCATTCCAGTTCTCATCCCAATAATGTATGGATCCACCACTGACGGTATTTGGAGCCCCGCCTCTTCTGGAAGGAAGATATTGCGAATCATTCGAAGCATTATATTCCATTACCGAGCGCCAAAAACTCAGAATACTTTTGTCTTCGCGCAGCCAAGGGTGTTCGAAGGATCTCCTTACCGAGTACTTTCCTAATGTAGCGCCCTGATTGGTAAATCTGTCTACACGCACATCGATGTCTTTCGAAGCCGTTACATAGGATGCCGAATTGAGAAAATCTGAGCCCAGCACATAGAGACTCCCTCCTGCAGAAATACTTGCGGATGGAGCATCAGCTTTCAGACTCGACTCGTAATTCTCCAGCAAGACCATGTGGCCGTTACCAGGCGACGTTCTCCGCATCCCGATTGCACTGGAAACAAGCTCAGATGACACCTCAAAAAATTCTTTCTTATTTACGATATTGCTGGCAGAAATCCTGGTATCTCCAGAGCTTTCTATATTCGCCGAGATATTTTCCAGGCTGGCGGCACGGTTGCCGGCATCGTCGCGGGCGATATCCAGCCTGCCGAGG
>OCJU01000063.1_pt1 | contig 34149 bp, 24 predicted proteins | sample 1480821 | NCBI WGS metagenome assembly OCJU01 (sample SAMN05301490, study PRJEB22388) | human gut metagenome | isolation source: Infant 2 DOL 12 skin | host: Homo sapiens | place: USA: Pittsburgh, Magee-Womens Hospital of UPMC | collected 2013/2014
GAGAACGCCGGGTTAAAGGTGTTGGGGTTTTCGCCGTCAAGGTAGCGCTGATAGCGTGAGGAGTACTGACAGTAGTTGATAAAGGCTTTGCGTAGTTTGCCCACTTTAGCGAGCGTTTCTTTCAGTAGGAGAAAGTTAGGCAGACTGGCGGTTTTAAAGGCTTCAAACAGCACCACGTTATTTTCTTTCGCCAGCGCTATCGCCGCCTCGACTTCCTGCAGGTTCGACGCCAGCGGCTTTTCGCAAATGACGTGCTTCTTATGGCTCAGGAACAGCCGGGTCTGCGGAAAGTGCAGCGAGTTCGGGCTGGCAATATAGACCGCGTCAACGTCAGGGCTCTGTGCCAGTTCATCGAGCGAGGTAAACAGATGCTCGACCGGATAGTCTTTGGCGAAGGCTTGCGCCTGTTCGAGGCTGCGGGAGTAGATGGCGGTAAGTTTATATTTGCCGGTTTCATGGGCGGCATCGACAAACTGCTTGGTGATCCAGTTTGTGCCAACAACTGCGAAACGTATCATAAACGTTGACGAACTCCGTTAAAGGGAACCTGCCGCCACTCTATCATGCCGTCATGACAAAACCAGTGCGTCACTACGCAGAACGATTTAACGAAAGGTGCGTCAGCCACAGGCGGGTGTCGAACTCCAGCTGGTGGTACTGCGGCTCCATATGGCAGCACAGCTGATAGAAAGCCTTGTTGTGATCCTTCTCTTTCAGATGCGCCAGTTCATGCACCACGATCATCCGCAGAAAGGCTTCCGGCGCGTCGCGAAATACCGTCGCCACGCGAATTTCCGCTTTAGCTTTCAGCTTACCGCCCTGCACGCGGGAAATGGCGGTATGCAGGCCGAGCGCATTGTTCAGCACGTGGATCTTACTGTCATACATCACTTTGTTGATCGGCGCCGCGCCGCGCAGAAAGCGGTTTTTCAAGTCCTGGGTGTACTGATACAGCGCTTTATCGCTGTTAACGTCGTGCCCTTGCGGATAGCGCTTTTGCAGCACCTCGCCGAGGCGGTCTTGCTCGATTAACGTGGTCACCTGCGCCAGCAGCGATTCAGGATAGCCCTGTAAATAAATGAGTTTTGTCATCGTCTTATCATTATGTCTGTCAGGAGGACAGTTCAGCCACGGTCATGGTAAAGACCAGCGGCGCGGTACCCTCATTGCGGTAACCGTGCTCTATTTCGGTGCGGGCCACCGCCGATTCCCCGGCCGCCACCGTGCGGCAGGTCTCGCCAAGCGTCAGCGTCAGCGCGCCGGCTTCCACGTGCAGCAGCTCGAAGGTTGTTGCCGGGTGGCCGGGCGAGACAAAGGCTTCGCCGGGCTGCATCTCCCAGCGCCACAGCTCAATCATATTCGGCCCGGCGGTGCCGGCGAGGAGCCTGGCGCTGCCCCCCAGCGGGCCTTGCCAGAGGGTGGGGATCTGCTCGGCGGGAATAATATGCAACGCGGGTTCGCTTGCCACATTGACAATATCCGCCACCGAGACGCCCAGCGCGGCGGCGAGTTTGCAGAGGATCGCAATGCTGGGATTGGCGGCCTCTTTTTCCATCTCGACCAGCATACCTTTGCTGATGCTGGCCCGGCGCGACAGCTCGTCCAGCGACATTTTTTTCGCTTTACGGTAGGCCTTCAGCCGCGTGGCGACGGCGCGACTTGCCTGGTCGACATCAGATCCTGAATCGGTCGTTATATTGACTTTTACGTTCATTGGTCACTATGATGAAACAAATTGGTCATTACAGGATTATCGAATGCGTAGCGTAACGCCGTCAATCGAATCTGCGGTCAGCCGCCTGGCGCCGGGCTTTCGGGCATTAAGTATTGTGGTGGAGAGCGCGCCGGTGGCCGATCCCGCCGTCGCGGAGCAGGCGCTGGCCGAGGCCTGCCTGGCGGTGCAGCAAGATGATGTGCCCTGGGCGCAAGCGCACCTGGCGGCATGGGATGAAGCGTTCAGCGCCTTCGGCGCGAAGGCGAAACGTACCCCCTGTTCGGCGCAGGCGCTGCGCAAGCGGGTGCTGAAAGAGGGGAGCCTGCCGGCCATCGATCCGGTGGTGGATATCTACAACGCGATCAGCATTCGCTATGCCGTCCCGGTCGGTGGGGAAAATCTGGCCGCCTACCGTGGCGAACCGCGGCTGGCCATTGCCCGCGGCGATGAGCCATTCGATACGCTAAAATCGGCAGAGCCGGTAGTGGAATATCCGGAGCCGGGCGAAGTCATCTGGCGGGATGATATAGGCGTAACCTGCCGACGCTGGAACTGGCGACAGGGCGTGCGCACCCGGCTGGACAGCGGCGCGCAGACGATGTGGTTTATTCTCGAAAGCCTGCCGGCGATGCCGTTGTCGGCCCTGCATGAGGCGGGAGAGCGGCTGGTAGGTTATCTGCAGCAGCTGATGCCCGGCGCCCGCGCGTCGATAACGCTGCTGCGAGCCGATGAAGAGGGCGATCTACGCTGAGCGGCGATGATCAGCGATCTCTCTTCAACTGGACAGGATTTGCGTATAAACTCGCGGGTTTTACTATTCCGGAGGCGGAGAGGCGATGAGCCAGGCAGAGTTAAACGGTGAGTTATTCACATTAGAGCGGTTCCCACCTAACGCTGAAGAAGAAGCGCTTCAGGCATGGGAAGCGGCGGATGAATATCTGCTGCAACAGGTGAATGACGTCGACGGCCTGACGCTCATCTTCAACGACGGCTTTGGCGCGCTCGCCTGCGCGCTGGCGGAGCGCAACCCGGTCAGCATCAATGACTCCTTTATTTCCGAGCTGGCGACCCGCCACAACCTGCGGATGAACGGTATCGATGAAGAGAGCGTGCGCTTTCAGGATAGCCTGAGCCCGCTACCGGCCGCGCCGGCGCTGGTGCTGATTAAGGTGCCAAAACAGCTGGCGCTTCTGGAACAGCAGCTGCGCGCCCTGCGCGAAGTAGTCACGCCGGAAACCCGCATCATCGCCGCGGCGAAAGCCCGTGATGTGCACAACTCGACGCTGGCGCTGTTTGAAAAAATCCTCGGCACCACCACCACCTCGCTGGCGTGGAAAAAAGCGCGTCTGATCCACTGCGTTTTCACCGCTCCTGAGCTTGCCGATGCGCCGCAAACCTACAGCTGGAAGCTGGACGGCACGCCGTGGACCATCCATAACCACGCCAACGTTTTTGCCCGCAGCGGGCTGGATATCGGCGCGCGTTTCTTCCTGCAGCATTTACCGTCTGATCTAGAAGGCGAGATCGCCGATCTCGGCTGCGGCAATGGGGTGATTGGCCTGCAGGCGCTGGCGCAGAACCCGAACGCGCGGGTCATGTTTACCGATGAGTCGCACATGGCGGTGGCTTCCAGCCGGTTGAACGTCGAGCGCAATCTGCCGGACGATATCGCACGCTGTGAATTCATGGTCAACAACTCGCTCTCCGGCATTGAGCCTGACGGCGATTCTGTGTAATCCGCCGTTCCATCAGCAGCACGCCATTACCGACCATATCGCCTGGCAGATGTTTAACGATGCCCGCCGCAGCCTGAAATACGGCGGCGAGCTGTACGTCGTCGGCAACCGCCACCTCGATTACTTCCGTAAGCTGAAGCGCGCGTTTGGTAATTGCACGACGATTGCGACGAACAATAAGTTTGTCATTTTGAAAGCAACCAAGGTGCGTAAGCAGCGCTGATTCTTGTCGCGGTTTCCCCCTGCTCGCGGCTGTCGCCTTAGCCGGGCTAGCGTGCGGGATTATCGTGGTAGCCCGGGGAAGGCGCATCGCGCCGCCCCCGGGACAGGGCTAAATCGCCAGCGCCAGTTTAGTGCCCTGGGCAATCGCCCGACGCGCATCCAGCTCCGCCGCCACGTCGCAACCGCCGATGAGATGCACCGTTTTCCCCGCCGCGCGCAGCGGATCCGCCAGCTCGCGGCGCGGCTCCTGACCGGCGCAGATCACCACCTGATCGACCGCCAGCAGTTGGCGCTCGCCGCCGATAGTGACATGTAACCCTTCATCATCGATCTTTTCATAGCTGACCGCCGGGATCATTTTCACCCCGCGCGCCAGCAGCGTCGCGCGGTGGATCCAGCCGGTGGTTTTGCCGAGCCCTTCGCCCGGTTTGCTGGCTTTGCGCTGCAGCATCACAATCTGTCGCGGGCTTTTACTCAGTTGCGGGCCTTCAGCACTCAGCCCTCCCGCCGTTTGCAGGCTGGTATCGATACCCCATTCGCGGCAGAACTCGCCGATATCCTGGCTGGTGGCCGCGCCCGACTGGCTTAAAAACATCGCGGTGTCGAAGCCGATGCCGCCGCAGCCGATAATCGCCACCTTCGCGCCAACCGGCGCTTTATCGCGCAAGACATCAAGGTAGCTCAGCACTTTTGGATGATCGATCCCGTCGATCGCCGGCAGGCGCGGGGCGATGCCGGTGGCGAGGATCGTCTCATCGAACGCCAGCAGATCGTCTGTCGTGACGCGGGTGTTCAGGCGTAGATCGACACCATGGAGATCGAGCATGGTGCGGTAGTAACGCAGCGTCTCGTGAAACTCCTCTTTGCCGGGGATCTGTTTGGCGATATTAAACTGGCCGCCGATCTCCGGGAGCGCATCGAACAACGTGACATGATGACCGCGGGCGGCGGCGTTAACGGAGAAGGCCAGACCGGCCGGCCCGGCGCCGACGACCGCCAGCCGTTTAGGCGCGTTGGCAGGCAGGACCGGCATCAGGGTTTCATGACAGGCGCGCGGGTTGACCAGACAAGAGGTGACTTTGCCGGCGAAGATCCGATCGAGACACGCCTGGTTGCAACCGATGCAGGTATTGATCTCCCTGGCGCGATCGCGCTGCGCTTTCGACATAAATTCGGCGTCGGCGAGGAACGGGCGGGCCATCGATACCATATCGGCATCGCCGCGGGCGAGAATATCCTCCGCGACCTGCGGGTCGTTGATGCGGTTGGTGGTAATCAGCGGGATCGACACCGCGCCTTTCAGCTTGCGGGTGACCCAGCTGAAAGCTCCGCGCGGTACCGGCGTGGCGATGGTCGGAATGCGCGCTTCGTGCCAGCCAATCCCGGTGTTGATAATTGTCGCCCCCGCCGCTTCAATCGCTTTGGCCAGTTCGGTGACTTCCGCCAGCGTGCTGCCGTCGTTGACCAGATCGAGCATCGACAGGCGGTAGATGATAATGAAATCGTGACCGGCGCGCTGGCGTACCGCCTTAACCACCTCTACGGCGAAACGCATGCGCCTGACATAATCGCCGCCCCATTGGTCGTCGCGCTGGTTGGTGCGCGCGGCGAGAAATTCGTTAATCAGATAGCCCTCAGAGCCCATCACTTCGACGCCGTCATATCCCGCTTCACGCGCCAGTTGGGCGCAGTGGGCAAAATCATCGATCAGCGTCAGGATCTCATCGTGGCTCAGTTCATGGGGTGTAAAACGGTTAATCGGCGCCTGTAGCGCCGAAGGGGCCACTAGCGCGGGCTGGTAGCTGTAGCGCCCGGTGTGCAGGATCTGCAGGGCGATTTTGCCGCCTTCCTGATGTACCGCGTCGGTAATATGGCGATGGTGCGCCAGATGGCTGGCATCGTTGAGTACCGCGCCGCCGGCCATGGTGACGCCAGAGGGAGCCGGAGCGATGCCGCCGGTGACGATCAGCGCCACGCCGTGACGGGCGCGTTCGGCGTAAAAGGCCGCCAGCCGCTGCGCGCCGTCCGGCAGCTCTTCCAGCCCGGTGTGCATTGAGCCCATCAACACGCGGTTTTTGAGCGTTGTGAAGCCCAGCTCAAGCGGGGCGAAAAGCGACGGATAGCGGCTCATAGTGGCTTCCAATGTAAAATTATTGTTATGTGGTCGGATGAGTTACTAATTTAGCCGTCGCGGAGAAAAAGGGAAAAGGGGAGTGCGGTGATTGTGATGGGATTCAAAGAACGGAACTCGTTGTCCCTCACCCCGGCCCTCTCCCAAAGGGAGAGGGGGAAAGGCGGATCGGTACCGGTGGTTAGGGTGACGGGGAAGACGCTACGCGCTGGCGGCGCTCCAGGCCCGGTGCCTGCCACATCGATGTTGTCAGCCCGCTATCGACAAGGCCAAGCTGATCGGCGTACACCGTCTGCCACTTGCTCATCATCTCCTGATACAGCTCGCGATGCTGCGGATTTGGGGTGAACTCGCGGTGCCAGCTCACTAACCGTTCTCCTGTACTGGCCATATCGCCATACAGTCCGGCGCCGGTTCCGGCGGCGATGGCGCAGCCCAGAGCAGTGGCTTCGCGGACCACCGGCACCCGCACCGGCAGGCCGGTGACGTCGCTGAGGATTTGGCTCCACAGCGCGCCTTTAGAGCCGCCGCCGGCAAACACCAGGCTGTCGAATGTCACGCCGGAGAACTGCGAAATCTGCGCCAGGTTGCAGGCGGAGACAATCGCCGCGTTCTCCTCCAGCGCGCGGAACAGGGTCGCTTTGTTGCACTTCTCCGGATCGATGGAGAGGTTAATAAACGACGGCGCGGCGTGGTACCACTGCTTAAAGTGCATGGCGTCGGAAAAAATAGGCATCACGCCGTGGGAACCGGCGGGCACGCGGCTGGCCATCTCCTCCAGCAGCGAATAGGCATCAACGCCGAGCCGCTCGGCAATCAGTTTTTCTTCAGCGCAGAAGGCGTCGCGAAACCAGCGCATGGTAAGGCCGGTAAAGAAGCTGATCGATTCCGCCTGCGCCATGCCGGGAATGACATGAGGATTAACGCGAATATTCATCTGCGGATCGGTACGCACCTGCGGCAGGTTGACCACCTGCTGCCAGAAAGTGCCGCCTAGTACTGCGGTTTGCCCGGCACGCACCACCCCAAGGCCCAGGCAGCCGAGCTGGACGTCGCCGCCGCCCATCACCACCGGTGTCCCGGCGCGCAGGCCGCTCTGCTGCGCCGCCGCTTCGGTGACGGCGCCCAGCAGGGTACCGGTCTCTTTGACCGGCGACAGCATATCGGCGCGCAGTCCGGCCATATCCAGCAGCGCCGGACGCCAGTCGCGGCTGAACAGGTCGAGCATGCCGGTGGTGCCGGCGTTTGACGGGTCGACCGCCAGCTCGCCGGAAAGCTTCGCCGCCAGCCAGTCGCTGATCATGGTGATGGTTGCCGCTTTGCGGTAGATATCGGGGCGGTGGTGCGCCAGCCACAGCAGGCGCGGCATGGCGCTAAGCGCCAGGGTTTGTCCCGAGACCTCGTATACCTCGGATTCAAAACGAAAGTCGTGGATCTCCTTAAGCTCCGCCACTTCGCGGCTGGCGCGGGCATCGACGTTGGCGCAGGCCCAGATGGCCTCGCCGTTGCGGTCATAGAGGACGATCCCTTCGCGCATCGAACAGCAGGCGACGGATTGAATGTCGGCGGCAGAGAGCCGGGCGGCGTCGAGCGCCTGGCGAATGCACTGGCAGGCCAGCTGCCAGTTGGTGGTAAGGTCGAACTCCATCGAGCCGGGGACGTTATCGACGCTCAGGTGTTTCCATTCGGCCTGGCCTACCGCCAACTGGCGGCCATTAAGATCGAAAATGACCGCCCGAATGCTGCCGGTCCCGGCATCTAACGCTAACAGGTAACTCATGACATGCGCCTCGCTGTTGTCGCGCGGCGCCAGGCCGTCAGGAGGCCAGTGCGAGCACCGCGCGTGCTGTTGTCTCTTCCGTTACCAGGCCATTAATGCGCTTGCCAATCAGAGCGGCATGAATCGCCTGCGCTTTTTGTTCTCCCCCGGCGACGCCGACGATGGTTGGCAGCTGCGCCAGCTCATCCAGGGTTACGCCGAGCAGTTCCCGATGGATCTCCAGTCCTTCTACCGGCCGGCCGTCGGCCTGCAGGAAATAACCTAAAATGTCGCCGACCGCGCCTTTGCGCGCGTACATCAGCTGTTCGCCCTCGCTGATATAGCCGGAGCGTAAAATGGTGGCGTCGCGCCGCTGATCGATGGCGCCAATGCCAACCACCGCCGCGTCCGCCGCCGTCGCCGCCAGCATCACGTCGCGCACGCTCGACTCGCGGCGCAGGATCTCGGCGACCTCCGCCGAAGAGACCCGCAGCGGCGCCGGAATAATGCTGACGCTGCAGGCGGCATCAAGCTGGCCGATGCCGGTCATATAGGGGCCGACGCCGCCGGAGAGGGTCACCAGCCGCACCTGCTGCGAGCCGATAAAGCCGCTGAGATGCTGCAGGCAGCTCATGGTGGCTTCGCCGAAGCCGACCGCCAGCAGCTGTCCCGGCTGCAGAATGCCCATCAGCGATTGCGCCGCGCCGATCCCCAACCGGGTATTCATCGGCGGGGTGTTGAGCGCCGGCAGCACGCGGGCAATCTTGAGGCCAAAACGCTGCTGGAGTTCACTTTCCAGCGCCAGACAGCCCTCATAGCGCGAGTTGATCTGCACGCGGATCACCCCGGACTGGCGGCCTTTCTCCAGCAGGCGAGAAATCTTCAGCCGCGGCAGCCCCAAACGCTCGCCGATGTCATTTTGCGTCAGGCCGTCGTGGTAGTAGCACCACGCCACCCGCGCCACCAGCTCTTCCTCGGCTAACGCCAGCCCGGCGTAGCGGTTCTCTTCCGTAATGCGTTTTTCGCTCATAAATTGAACTCTTATAAAAATTTAGATCATATGTTCGCTATTGCGCGGCCGGAAAGTGTGAGCCGACTGGCAAAACGGATCTTTCATCGCTGGCCCATTTTTTCCTGAGGATCTAAAGCGCCAAACTGTGATCTTCGCACGGTTGTAAATATAGTTCACCGTCTACGCTTTTGAACATTATTAAATTTAAAAATCATTTGTTCAAACGAGGCGCGACGATGAAGCCACTGCTTGAAGCTCGCCAGATCCGCAAACAGTTCTCCGGCGTTGCCGTGCTGAAGGGCATCGACTTTACGCTATGCGCGGGCCAGGTGCATGCCCTGATGGGAGGCAATGGCGCGGGTAAATCGACGCTGATGAAGATCATCGCCGGCGTCGAAACCCCGGATAGCGGTGAACTGACGATCGGCGACCGCGCGTTTGCGCGCCTCAGCCCGGCGCTGGCCCACCAGCTGGGCATCTATCTGGTGCCGCAGGAGCCGATGCTGTTTCCCAACCTCAGCGTGCGCGAGAACATTCTCTTTCGTTTGCCGAAGCGGGCGGATACCACCGCGCGACTGCAGGAAAAACTGCAGCAGCTGAACTGCCAGATCAACCTCGACGCCAGCGCCAGCACGCTCGAGGTAGCCGATCAACAGATGGTCGAGATCCTGCGCGGCCTGATGCGCGAAGCGCGGATCCTGATCCTTGATGAACCCACCGCCTCTTTAACCCCGGGGGAAACGGAGAGGTTGTTTAGCCAGATCCGCGCGTTACAGGCGCTGGACGTGGGGATCGTGTTTATCTCGCACAAACTGCCCGAAATCCGCCAGCTTGCCAGCCATATTTCGGTGATGCGCGACGGGGCGGTAGTGCTGAGCGGCGAGACCGCAACTTACCGCGATGAGCAACTGATTAGCGCTATGACGCCGGCCAGCCGCGACCATACGCTGAGCGACACGCAAAAGCTGTGGCTGGCGCTGCCGGGCAACCGCCGCACCCAGGCGCAGGATTTTCCCGTGCTGCGGGTGGAGGATCTTACCGGAGAAGGCTTTATCGATCTCAATCTGGAGATCCGCGCCGGGGAGATCGTCGGCCTCGCCGGGCTGGTGGGATCCGGGCGCACCGAATTTGCCGAAACCTTATACGGCCTGCGTCCACCGCGCGCCGGGCGGATCTGGCTGGAGAATCGCGAGATTAGCAATGACAGCACCCGCGCCCGGCTGGCCAGCGGGCTGGTCTATCTGCCGGAAGACCGCCAGGTCTCGGGGCTGTTTCTTGATGCGCCGGTGCGCTGGAACACGGTGATGTTCAATCAGCCGTCGTGGTGGCAGCAGGGGAAACGGGAGGCGGCGGTGGTTGAGCGCTATCACCGGGCGCTGGGGATCAAGCTGGCCGATGGCGATCAGCCGGTGCGCACTCTCTCTGGCGGTAACCAGCAGAAGGTGCTGCTGGCGCGCTGTCTGGAGGCCAACCCGCTGCTGCTAATTGTCGATGAGCCGACGCGCGGCGTGGATGTCTCCGCCCGCGCCGATATCTATCAGCTGCTGAAAAGCGTCGCCGCGCAAAATGTGGCAGTGCTGATGATCTCCTCCGATGTGGATGAGTTCATCGGCCTGGCCGACCGGGTGCTGGTGATGCATCAGGGCCGCTACAGCGGCGAGCTGGCGCGGCAGGCGGTCACCGTCGATCGCATGATGACCCTGGCCTTTGGAGGGCAGGCATGAAAACGTTACTCAAGAATCGCGAACTGAGCGCTTTCTTTGCCATCGTGGCGCTCTTTGTTGTGCTGGTGGCGCTCAATCCGGCCTATTTCAGCCTGCAGACCCTGGCGATGATTTTCGCCAGCTCGCAAATCCTCTGCCTGCTGGCATTGGGCGCGACCCTGGTGATGCTGACCCGCAATATTGACGTGTCGGTAGGCTCCACCGTTGGGCTATGCGCCATCGCCGTCGGCGTGGCGCTGAACAACGGCTACGGGTTGGCGACGGCCATCGCCTTCGCGCTGGCGATTGGCGCGCTGGCCGGGGCGTTTAACGGCCTGCTGGTGGTGGGGCTGCGCATTCCGGCGATCGTCGCGACGCTCGGCACGCTGGGGTTGTATCGCGGGGTGATGTTGCTGTGGACCGGCGGGAAATGGATCGAAGGCTTGCCCGACAGCCTGAAATCGCTCTCGGAGCCTGCGTTTATCGGCGTGTCGCCGCTGGGCTGGCTGGTGCTGGCGCTGCTGCTGGCGGGCGGCTGGCTGCTGTCGCGCACCGCCTTTGGTCGTGATTTTTACGCCGTTGGCGATAACCTCGCCGCCGCGCGCCAGCTGGGCGTGGCGGTCAACCGCACGCGGATGCTGGCCTTTACCCTCAACGGTATGCTGGCGGCCTGCGCCGGGATCGTCTTCGCCGCGCAGATTGGCTTTGTGCCTGCGTACTGGGCGGGATCTCGCTGCTTGGCGGTACCGGTACGCTGCTCGGCGCGTTTCTCGGCGCCTTTTTCCTTACCCAAATCGACACCGTACTGGTGCTGTTCCGCCTTCCCGCCTGGTGGAATGACTTTATCGCCGGTCTGGTGCTGCTCGGCGTGCTGGTGCTCGATGGCCGCCTGCGCCAGGCGCTGGCCCGCCATCAGCGGGCGCTAAAGTACAGCCGTTTCCAGCCCGGTAACAAAGGGGGGAAACAGGTTGCCCGCTTTCCCGAACGCAAAAGCAAAGAGGTGGCTTAAATGAAGCTGAAGCTTAACTGGGAAAGCGCGCTGCTGGCGTTGCTGATCGTGGAGATCCTGCTGTTCGGCGCGCTGAATACGCGCATGCTGGATCTCAATATGCTGCTCTTTAGCACCAGCGACTTTATCTGCATCGGCATCGTCGCGCTGCCGCTGACGCTGGTGATCATCAGCGGCGGGATCGATATTTCGCTGGGCTCGACCATCGGCCTGTGCGCCATCGCCCTCGGGGTGATGACCCAGGCGGGCTGGCCGCTGTGGCTCGCGGTATCGCTGACGTTGCTCTTGGGACTGCTGTGCGGGTTATTCAACGCCGCGCTGATCCACTACACCGGCATCAGCCCGCTGGTGATCACGCTTGGTACGCTGTATCTGTACGGCGGCGGCGCGCTGCTGCTTTCCGGGATGGCCGGCGCGACCGGTTACGAGGGGATTGGCGGTTTTCCCGATAGCTTCACCGCCTTCGCCAATTTAACCCTCGCCGGACTGCCGCTGCCGCTGGTGCTGTTCGCGATTATCACCTTTTTCTTCTGGCTGCTGACCCATCGCGGGCGCTTTGGCCGCCACCTCTTTTTACTCGGGCAAAACCCGCGCGCCGCGCGCTATGCCGCGCTGTCGGTGAACGGCATCCCGTACGTGCTGTATGGCCTGGTTGGCGTCGCCTCGGCGGTCGCGGCGCTGGTGATGGTCTCCTATTTCGGCTCGGCACGTTCGGATTTAGGCCGCGACCTGCTGATGCCGGCGCTGACCGCGGCGGTGCTCGGCGGGGCCAATATTTACGGCGGCTCGGGATCGATACTGGGTACCGCGCTGGCGGCATTGCTGGTGGGGTATCTGCAACAGGGTTTACAGATGGTCGGCATCCCCAACCAGGTGTCGAGCGCGCTGTCAGGGGCGCTGTTGGTTGTGGTGGTGATGGGGCGTTCGCTGAGCCTGCACCGTGAATGGGTGCGCGCGACCTGGCGGCGTCTTTTCTCGCATAAAACAATCGGAGCATAAAATGAAATTAAAACTGATCGTGCTGGCGCTGGCGATGAGCGTGGTTACCGCGAAGGCGGCGGACCGCATCGCCTTTATTCCTAAGCTGGTCGGCGTCGGCTTCTTTACCAGCGGCGGCAACAAAGGCGCGAAAGAGGCGGGGAAAGCGCTGGGCGTGGATGTCACCTATGACGGCCCAACCGAGCCCAGCGTCTCCGGCCAGGTGCAGCTTATCAACAACTTCGTCAACCAGGGCTACAACGCGATTATCGTTTCCGCTGTCTCGCCGGACGGCCTGTGTCCGGCGCTGAAGCGGGCGATGCAGCGCGGGGTGAAAGTCCTGACCTGGGATTCCGATACCAAGCCGGAGTGCCGCAGCATCTATATCAATCAGGGCACGCCGCAGCAGCTTGGCGGCCTGCTGGTCGAGATGGCGGAAAAGCAGGTGACGAAGCCTACTGCCAAGGTAGCGTTTTTCTACTCCAGCCCGACGGTGACCGACCAGAACCAGTGGGTGAAGGAAGCCAAAGCCAAAATCGAAAAAGAACATCCGCAGTGGCAAATCGTCACCACCCAGTTTGGCTATAACGATGCCACCAAATCGCTACAAACCGCCGAGGGGATCTTAAAAGCCTATCCGGATCTCGACGCCATTATCGCGCCGGATGCCAATGCGCTGCCGGCGGCGGCGCAGGCGGCAGAGAACCTCAAGCGTCAGGGCGTGGCGATTGTCGGCTTTAGTACGCCGAACGTGATGCGTCCGTACGTTGAGCGCGGCACGGTGAAAGCGTTCGGCCTGTGGGATGTGGTTCAGCAGGGCAAAATTGCGGTTAACGTCGCCGATCGTTTGCTGAAAAAGGGCGATCTTAACGTGGGCGACAGCGTTGAGGTGAAAGATATCGGCTCGCTGAAGGTCGAACCGAACAGCGTGCAGGGCTACCAGTATGAGGCGAAGGGCAACGGTATCGTGCTGCTGCCGGAGCGCGTGGTGTTCAGCAAAGAGAACATCAACAACTACGACTTCTGACGGAGGATGAGATGGCAGATTTAGACGATATCAAAGAGGGGAAGGACTTCGGCATCGACCGCCCGCAGCAGAATACGCTGTATACCCTGAAAGGCTGCGGCTCGCTGGATTGGGGCATGCAGTCGCGGCTGGCGCGCATTTTTAATCCGCACAGCAACCGCACGGTGATGCTGGCCTTCGATCACGGCTACTTCCAGGGGCCCACGACCGGGCTTGAGCGTATCGACCTGTCGATTGCGCCGCTGTTTGCCGACACCGACGTGCTGATGTGCACCCGCGGCGTACTGCGCAGCCAGGTACCGGCGGCCACCAATAAGCCGGTGGTGCTCCGCGCCTCCGGCGGCAATTCGATTTTGAGCGAACTCTCCAACGAATGCGTGGCGGTGGCGATGGAAGACGCGCTGCGGCTCAACGTATGCGCGGTGGCGGCGCAGGTCTATATCGGCAGCGAATACGAACATCAGTCGATCAATAACATCATCAAACTGGTGGACGCCGGCAATCGCTACGGTATGCCGGTCCTGGCGGTTACCGGCGTCGGCAAAGAGATGACCCGCGATGCGCGCTACTTCTCGCTGGCCAGCCGGATTGCCGCCGAAATGGGGGCGCAGTTTGTGAAGACCTATTTCGTTGAGGAAGGCTTTGAAAAAGTGACCGCCAGCTGTCCGGTGCCGATCGTTATCGCCGGCGGTAAAAAACTGCCGGAGCATGAGGCGCTGGAGATGTGCTGGCGGGCGATCGACCAGGGCGCGTCCGGGGTGGATATGGGGCGCAACATCTTCCAGTCCAGCGCCCCGCGCGCGATGCTGAAGGCGGTGAAAAAGGTGGTGCATGAGAATCTGAACGCGCGCGAAGCGTATCAGTTCTGGCAGGAAGAAAAACAGGGAGAGCTGAAATGAACGTCACGCTAGTGGAGATCAATATTAAACCCGAGCGGGTGGATGAGTTTCTCGAGGTGTTTCGTGCCAACCACGAGGGAGCGCTGCAGGAGCCAGGCAACCTGCGCTTTGATGTCCTGCAGGATCCTGAGGTGAAAACCCGCTTTTTTATCTACGAAGCCTATAAAGACGATGAGGCGGTGCTGGCGCATAAGAAGACGCCGCACTATTTAGCCTGCGTCGAAAAGCTGGAGGAGATGATGTCGCAGCCGCGGCAGAAGCGCAGCTTTATCGGCCTGTTACCGCAGGTGTGAGGGTTATCCTTCACCCTCTCAGAGGGAGAGGGTGAAGGACACTTTATTACGCTTCTTCGACCGAAACGCGCAGGGCCGCCAGCGCCTTGCGCGCCGCCTTCAGCACCTGTTCGCACTGCTCAAGGGTGAGCGTCAGCGGCGGTTCAATGCGGATCGTCTTGGCGTTGTTTAACGTCCCGGCGACCAGCACCCGCTGTCTGAACATCTCGCTGGCAAAGTCGTAGCCAATCTCGTTATCAACAAACTCGATAGCCATCAGCATGCCTTTCCCGCGCACTTCATTCACCAGGTCCGGATACTCCTGCGCCAGCAGGCGGAAACCGTCCAGCAGCATATCGCCTTTCTGCGCCGCCTGCGCCGGCAGGTTTTGCGTCAGCAGCACGTTGATCGTCGCCAGCGCCGCCGCACAGGCCAACGGGTTGCCGCCGAAGGTGGTGGTGTGCAGGAACGGGTTATCGAAGAGCACCGAGAAGACCTCTTCCGTCGCCACCGTCGCGCCGATCGGCATCACACCGCCGCCGAGCGCTTTCGCCAGACACAGAATGTCCGGCTGGACGTTCTCATGCTCGCAGGCGAACATCTTGCCGGTGCGGCCCATGCCGGTCTGCACTTCGTCGAGGATCAGCAATGCGCCAAACTCGTCGCACAGTTTACGCACCGCCGGCAAATACCCCGTTGGCGGGAGGATCACGCCCCCTTCGCCCTGAATCGGCTCGAGGATCACCGCCGCGACGTCGTCGCCGGTTTTCTTGCACTCGCTCAGCATGGTGCGCATGGCGTTGATATCGCCGAACGGCACGTGGCGGAAGCCCGGCAGCAGCGGCATAAAGGGTTTGCGGAAGGTCGACTTGGCGGTGGCCGACAGCGCGCCCAGCGATTTACCGTGGAAGGCGCCGCTGGTGGCGATGAAGGTAAATTTACCGCGCGGCGACTGATAGGCTTTCGCCAGCTTGATGGCCGCCTCTACCGATTCGGTACCGCTGTTGCAGAAGAAACTGTACTTTAGTTTCCCGGGCGTTAAGGCTGCCAGGGTTTTCGCCAGCATCGCGCGTAGCGGGTCCAGCAGCTCCTGACTGTGAAGCGGTTGTTTCGCGAGTTGATTCTCGACGGCGGATACCACAACTGGATTACGGTGCCCTACATTGAAGATGCCAAACCCACCAAGGCAGTCGATAAACTCCTGTCCCTGGGTGTCGACAAGCGTATTTAAACCTCCCGCTTGCCACTCTACGGCTCCGTAATCCCCGCCGGCTGTGACCGATTTTCGATACTCTAAAAACCCCGGATTCACATGCTCTTTAAAGTATTCTCTCACCTCCTGGTTAAGTGCTTTCATTTCCTCATGATCAAGCGTGCGCTTTTCAATGAGATTCAGTGCGTGTGCGCTGCAGGCCAGAGCCGATGCGCTGGAAGGTAACCTGTTCAAAATGTGCTCCTGGGGCGGACGTATCACACGATACTGGATTAAGTATTGCAGGGATTACGCCAGTTCGGCAGAAGCGGTGAAAATCGGGATAAATGCAAAGTAAAAGACGAATTGTGTAAAATTTAATCTCATTGCGCCACTATTGGCACGTTTTATTCCTGAGCTGACGAGATTTTCTGCCTGGCGGCAATAGACGGGGCGATCCGCCGTGGTGCGGGCTGCCCCAGCGCGGGGCAGCCGGTGGTGAAAAAAGAGGCTTAGTCGAGCTGAGAGATCTCCATCGCCGCCCGGTCAATAATGCCGATGATCTGCTTGAGCTGGGCGGCACTGCTGGCCTGCTGGTTCACTTTCAGGTCGAGGACCGCTTTGAAGTTTTCCAGCGCGCGCTTCATCTGCGGATCGCGGCGCAGCTCGCAGCCGACCATCCGCGCCTGCAGGCGCTCCTGGATATGGGCCAGGTGCTCCTGGTTCTCGGCGTGCAGCTGTTTTCCTTCCTCGCTGATAAGGATTTTCTTGCGTCCGTTGTCGTCTTCCACGCTGATAAGGCCCTGGTCCTGGAGCAGATCCAGCGTCGGATAGATCACCCCCGGGCTGGGGCTGTAGTTCCCCTGGGTAAGCGTTTCGATCTCTTTGATCAGCTCATAGCCATGGCTGGCGCTGCGGCTGAGGATATCCAGAATGATCAGCCGCAGTTCGCCGTGGCCAAAGAAACGCTGGCGACGTCCGCCGCCGCGGCGGCCATGGTCGCCGTGTTCGCTGGGGTCACCGTGGCGCCCGCGTGGCCCACGCCCTTCTTCATGATGATGTCGCATGGTTACCTCCTGCTGTTTTTGATATATCTAATTTATATCTAAAAAATGAATGTTCGCAATGCTGGTTGCTATTTATTTTTTAAGTTGTTGATATATATGTGATTCTTTTCTGGCTGTGGATTTTGATGCGGTTTGTTTTGACTATATCAAAAAAAGACTTGCATTCTTTTTAGTTGGCAATCATTATCATTTGCATCAAGTTTAGATATATCTATTTACCGTTCACGAAGGCAATCGATGATGACAAAAACCAAAGCAGACAAGTACCCGCAGCGTGTCCGCAATGAGCTGCGTTTCCGTGAGCTGACGGTGCTGCGCGTGGAGCGCGCAGGCGCGGCGTTCCAGCGTATCGTGCTGGGAGGCGAGGCGCTGGAAGGCTTCGCCTCTCACGGCTTTGACGACCATACCAAGCTTTTTTTCCCCGAGCCGGGCGCGGCATTTACCCCGCCGCAGGTGACCGAGGAGGGGATTGACTGGGGGGAAGGCGTGCGGCCTGCCACCCGCGACTATACGCCGCTGTACGATGCCGAACGTCACGAGCTGGCTTACGATTTCTATATCCACGATGGCGGTATCGCCAGCCGTTGGGCGCTGGAAGCAAAAGTGGGCGATAAGCTGGTGATCGGCGGCCCGCGCGGCTCGCTGGTGGTGCCGGAAGATTATGCCTGGCAGCTGTATGTTTGCGATGAGTCCGGCATGCCGGCGCTGCGCCGTCGTCTGCTGGGATTACGCCAGCTGCCGGCGAGGCCGCAGGTGACGGCCATCGTTACTATCGCCGATGCGTCGTATAAAGATTATCTGGCGGATCTCGACGGCTTTAACATCGAGTGGGTGGTGGGCCACAATCCGGCCTTCGTCGCCGAGCGTCTGGCGCAGGTGAAGGTGCCGGCGGAGGATTATTTTATCTGGCTGACCGGCGAAGGCGCGGTGGTGAAATCGCTGCTGGCGCGCTTTGAAGACGAGAGCATCGATCAGCAGCTGGTGCGTTCCCAGGCGTACTGGCACAGCAAGTAAAAAACCATCGTGGTAAAACCCGGATAGCGGCGCGTCGCGCCCTATCCGGGCTACCGGCGGTGCCGTTTTTTGTCGGGTGGCGGCTTACGCCTTACCCGACCTGCTATTCGGCGGTGTTACGTCGCCCCGGTAAGCGCAGCGCCACCGGGGAAGGCTTAGCGTTCCGCCAGCGCCTTAAACACCATTGCCACCGCGTGGGCGCCGGGGTCCATATTGCCGAGCAGGCTCTCGCTGTTGAGATAGGAGGCGCGTCCGGCGCCGGCTTTGCTCGACTGGCAGGTGCGATCCGCGCCGGCCTGCGCCGCGGCGAAAGCGGCCTGCAGATTATCCGGTTCGGCCAGCAGCGCCGCCAGCGCCGGCTGTAGAGCATCAATCATTGTCCGGTCGCCCTCATCGGCGCCGCCGTAAAATTTCATCTGCCCCAGACCGGCGTTCAGCGCCTCGGCCACGCTGGCGCCTTGCCCCAGCTTCTGCCCGGCAGCGGTGAAGAAGATAGACATCAATACCCCGCTGGAGCCGCCCATCACCACCGTCAGGCGTTCGCCGATCAGCGCGAAGAGCGTTGGCAGATCGTTCAGCGGCAGCTGCTGACGCTCGAGCCGCTCGGCAATCTCGCGCGCCCCGGCGGCGAAGGTGGAGCCGGTATCGCCGTCGCCTACTTTGGCATCCAGCGCGTTGAGATGTTCTTCAAGATCGATGAGGGCGCCGGTCACCTGCGCCACGTAATCGCCCACCTGTGGGTTGGCCGAGGGCGTAAAATCCACCCGGGCGCTGTCGAGGGTGGACGGCACGACGTTGATAGTCCGCGGCTGCACCGGCTTCTGCCAGCTGGCGGTTTCCACATCCGACAGCAGCGCTTTCTCAATACTCTCCTCCAGCACGATGGCGGTCAGCGAGAAGCCTTTCATATCCAGCGCCGTCACCAGCGAGGCCGGGCCTATTAACCAGTCAATGCGCGCCTGCAGCGGGGTGTTGGCCAGCTCGCGGGTCAGGATCGCCATCTCAGCCACCGACACGCCGCCGAGGTTATTGAGCATCACCGCCAGGCGGCCGGTTTCCGGTAGGGCGGCGGTCAGTTTTTCCACCATCAGGTTAACGATCTCCGCACTGTTTTGCGTGGCGATCGTCGAGGCGCCCGGCTCACCGTGGATGCCCATTCCCAGCTCGGCGTGACCGGCCTGATGGCGCGGCGCGCTGTCGGCTTCCTGCGGCAGGTGGCAGCTGGCCAGCGCCACCCCGATGCTGGCGGTATGGCTGGCGGCGTATTGCGCTTCACGCAGGACGGTGGCGAGGTTGAAGCCGCGCTCGGCGAAATAGCCCGCCACTTTATGCACCAGAATGGTCCCGGCGATGCCGCGCGGCTGTTTGTTATCCGGCAGCGAAATATCGTCGCCGACGATCAGCATCTCCACGTTGTAGCCGAGTCGGCGCGCTTTCTCCGCCGCCAGACCGAAGTTAAGCCGATCGCCGGTGTAGTTTTTGACGATCAGCAGGCAGCCCGCCTCGCCGGTCACTGCCTGAATGGCGGTGAGCACCGCGTCGACGCTCGGCGAGGCGAACAGATCGCCGCAGACCGCGGCGGTCAGCATGCCTTTACCAATAAAGCCGACGTGCGCCGGTTCATGGCCGGCGCCGCCGCCGGAGATCACCGCCACGTTGTTTTTATTCAGATCGCGACGGACCACCACCCGGATCGCCGGGTCGCTCTCCAGACGGGCGAGGTTATTCCACGGGCTGGCGATAATGGTACCCTCAATCACATCGTTGACGAGGCTGGCGCGCTGGTTAAAAAAGAATTGAGACATAGTGGTTCCTGAAGAGTAAGCGAAAACTCACCCTCCGGAGGCAGGCCCCCGGAGCGGTAACGGTCAACGTGAATTTTAGTCACGGATAAGGCGCTGGTGGCGCATATCGAGCACGATAGTCTCGCCGGGCTGCACGCTGTTCAGCGCCTCGCCCTGCTGGCTCAGCCAGGCGATCCCCGCCGCGCGGGCGATAATCGCGCCGTGAGCCTGTTCGCTGCCATCGCGCAGGCACAGGCCTTTAACGAAGCTGGCATCCAGCTGTAAGACGGTTGAGGGATAAATGTTGTCGGCAATAATAATTGTTGGCTCGCCGGGCGTCGGCACTCTCTCCTGAACGCCCTGCAGATGGCGCAGGGTGCGCTGCAAAATATCTTCGATATCGATATAGCGCGCCTGCAGGTAGGGGTCATCCAGCTGGCGATACTGCTGGCTGAGCTCCATCAACACCTGATGCCATGCCCATTCCGCCGTGCATTGTTCGGTGAGCAGACGATCGTTGGCGGCATCAAACAGATCGTCATCGTCGAGCAGGGTGTGGTGCCCGGCGAAGATCGCCGCGATATCGGCGTGAAATTTATTTTCCGCCAGCTCGGTCAGGGCGATAAGATCCGCCAGCGTCTGGTCAATGGCCTGGCGCAGGCGCTGCTGCTCGCGGGCGGCATCGGCGGCAGCCGGGCGGAGCGGCTGGATCAGGGCCAGCGGATAGCGCAGGGCAGCGCCTTCGACGCGCTCGGGCGTTGCCGGAGCCGCTGCCGGTTGCGCCGCAGGCGATTCACCGAAGTTATCGGCGGCCAGCGCCTGAAACGCCGCCAGCGCCGCGTCGGCATCCGGACCGCGGGCCAGCAGGCGCAGCTTATCGTTGCGGCGGACCTGCAATAGCGCGATTTGGTTGAGGCTGTCCGGTTTGACGCACTTCCCGTTTTTCTCCAGCAGCAGATCGGCGTTAAAGCCCGCCAGCGCGGCGACCAGCTTCGACGCCGGACGCACGTGCAGGCCGTTATGATTGTTAATAATGACTGACACCGATTTTGTGTCGCCGTCGTCGGCAAGCATCGGCGCCGGCGCGGCGTCAGAAGTTGGCGAAGGTAAACCCAGCTGAACCCGCTTGGCCTCCAGGGCGCTCATGGCGTCGGCGATCACCTTGTCGATCCCGGCGCCGGAGGCAGCGCTGACGGTGGCCGCCAGCGTCCCTTCCACCAGCGGCGCGGCGCACAGTCGCACCTTCGCGGCAATCGCCGGATCGAGCAGATCGAGGGCGGTTTCGGCGCTGAGCAATGCGCTGCCGATATCCATCATCACCAGCACGTGATCGGTATCGGCCACGGATTCGATCGCCTCCATGACTTTAAGCGGATCGGTGCCGATCGGGCTGTCGGGATCGTCGATCCCGGCGGCGATCGCCAGTTTGCAGCCATCGTTGATTAACATCTGCCGGGCCAGTTCTCCGACACCTTCGCCCAGCCGGGCGCTATGAGAAACAATAACCAGGTTTACCATCGCGATTTCCTTACTCTTTGGCGGCGGCGGCCAGCATCTGAACCATAAACAGCACCGAGGTCGCGCCGGGATCCTGATGTCCGATGCTACGCTCGCCGAGATAGCTGGCGCGGCCTTTACGCGCCTGCATAGTGATGGTGGCGTGGGCCGCACGCTCGGCCACTTCGCAGGCGGCATCCAGCGCGGCGGCGATCGACAGGTGCTGCTCGCTGGACTGGCGCAGGGAGTCCACCACCGGCAGCCAGACGTCGCACATGGTTTTATCCCCTGGCTCCGCTTTGCCGCGGTTGACGACGCCGTCCGCGCCTTCGCGGATCATCTGATAAAGCTCGTCGAGGGTCAGGCTCTGGTGGGCCTGGGTCACCTGCGCGGCGCGAATGAAGAAGGTGCCGAACAGCGGGCCGCTGGCGCCGCCGACGTTGGAGAGCAGCGTCATGCCGGTGTTTTTGAGGATAAAGCCAATATCTTTATCGGCAATCGACGGCAGCTTTTCGACCACTTTACTGAAACCGCGGTGCATATTGAGACCGTGGTCGGCGTCGCCAATCTCTTTATCGAGGCCGGTGAGAAAATCGCTCTCTTTGGTGAAAATATCGCCGCAGCGGTACAGCCAGTCGACGATTTGCGTTCTGTTCAGTGACATGTCGTGCTCCTTAGTTTCCCCAGTTCAGCGCCGGGGTGTGAACCGGGGCGTCCCATAGCGTCAGCGTCTCGTCATCCACTTTCAGCAGAGTGATGGAGAAGCCCGCCATATCCAGCGAAGTACAGTAGCTGCCGATGAGGTTGCGTTCGATGATGATGCCGGACGCTTCGCAGCGCTGGGCGAGGCGGTTATACACGCCATACAGTTCGGAAAGCGGAGTGGCGCCGAGGTTATTAACCAGCGCGATAACCCGGTCGCCGTTTTGCAGCGCGGTTTTGCTCTGCTGCACTTCCTGCCACGCGCCCTTGACGGTATCCCACTGGCGCAGCGTGCGGCTGTAAGCGCCGTTTTCCAGCAGGGTATCGAACATCTCATCGACGGTTTGGTCCAGCGAGCTGAAGCGGCGGCGGTCGATGCCCGGCTCGCCGTGAATGCCGACGCCGAACTCCATCTCGTCATCTTTCAGCGTAAAGGATGGCTGCCCGGCAGCCGGTACGGTGCAGGCGCCAAGGGCGATACCAATCGAGTGGCCGAGATTGTTCAGGCGGCGGCCCAGTTCAGCGCAGGCTTCCAGCGAGTCGCCGCGCTCGGCGGCGGCGCCGACCAGTTTTTCGATCAGTACGGTGTTGGCGACGCCGCGACGACCGGCGGTATAGAGGCTGTCTTTCACCGCCACGTCGTCGTCGACCACCACGGTGGTGACTTTAATGCCGCTCTCATGCAGCAGCTCGGTGGCGGTCTCAAAATTCAGGATGTCGCCGGTATAGTTTTTGATAATCAGCAAGACGCCTTCGCCGCCGTCAATTTGCATCGCGCATTCAAACATTTTGTCCGGCGTCGGCGAGGTGAAGATTTCCCCCGGACAGGCGCCGGAGAGCATGCCCTGGCCGATATAGCCGCAGTGCATCGGTTCATGTCCGCTGCCGCCGCCGGAGAGCAGGGCCACCTTGCCAGCCACCGGCGCGTCGGTGCGGGTCACATACAGCGGGTCCTGATGCAGGGTCAGCTGCGGATGGGCTTTAGCCAGCCCCTGTAATTGTTCATTCAGTACATCTTCAACACGGTTAATCAGCTTTTTCATTATTCAGTGCTCCGTTGGAGAAGGTTCGATGCCGCCTCTCTGCTGGCGGAGGCAGTCATCGCGTAGGGGTATCGTCTGACGGTGGAGCGTGCCTGGCGATATGATGATTCTGGCTGAGCGGACGAAAAAAAGAATGCCCCGACGATCGGGTTTCATTACGAAACATTGCTTCCTGATTTTGTTTCTTTATGGAACGTTTTTGCTGAGGATATGGTGAAAATGCGAGCTGGCGCGCTTTTTTTCTTCTGCCATAAGCGGCGGTCAGGATAGCCGGCGAAGCGGGTGGGAAAAAATTTTTTGCTGATTTTCTGCCGACTGCGGGAGAAAAGGCGGTCAAACACGGAGGATTGCAAGGGCATTATGCGGCAAAGGAGCGGATCGGGATCGCAATCCTGACAGAGACTAGGGTTTTTTGTTCCAATATGGAACGTAAAAAATTAACCTGTGTTTCATATCAGAACAAAAAGGCGAAAGATTTTTTTGTTCCCTGCCGGCCCTACAGTGATCGCACTGCTCCGGTACGCTCCGTTCAGGCCGCGCTTCACTGGCCGGCGCGGATAACGCCAGGGCTCATCATGTTTACATGCGCACTTATTTGAGGGTGAAAGGAATGCTAAAAGTTATTCAATCTCCAGCCAAATATCTTCAGGGTCCTGATGCTGCTGTTCTGTTCGGTCAATATGCCAAAAACCTGGCGGAGAGCTTCTTCGTCATCGCCGACGATTTCGTAATGAAGCTGGCGGGAGAGAAAGTGGTGAATGGCCTGCAGAGCCACGATATTCGCTGCCATGCGGAACGGTTTAACGGCGAATGCAGCCATGCGGAAATCAACCGTCTGATGGCGATCTTGCAAAAACAGGGCTGCCGCGGCGTGGTCGGGATCGGCGGTGGTAAAACCCTCGATACCGCGAAGGCGATCGGTTACTACCAGAAGCTGCCGGTGGTGGTGATCCCGACCATCGCCTCGACCGATGCGCCGACCAGCGCGCTGTCGGTGATCTACACCGAAGCGGGCGAGTTTGAAGAGTATCTGATCTATCCGAAAAACCCGGATATGGTGGTGATGGACACGGCGATTATCGCCAAAGCGCCGGTACGCCTGCTGGTCTCCGGCATGGGCGATGCGCTCTCCACCTGGTTCGAGGCCAAAGCTTGCTACGATGCGCGCGCCACCAGCATGGCCGGAGGACAGTCCACCGAGGCGGCGTTGAGCCTCGCCCGCCTGTGCTATGATACGCTGCTGGCGGAGGGCGAAAAGGCCCGGCTGGCGGCGCAGGCCGGGGTAGTGACCGAAGCGCTGGAGCGCATCATCGAGGCGAACACTTACCTCAGCGGCATTGGCTTTGAAAGCAGTGGCCTGGCCGCTGCCCATGCAATCCACAACGGTTTCACCATTCTTGAAGAGTGCCATCACCTGTATCACGGTGAGAAAGTGGCCTTCGGTACCCTGGCGCAGCTGGTGCTGCAGAACAGCCCGATGGACGAGATTGAAACGGTGCTGGGCTTCTGCCAGCGCGTCGGCCTGCCGGTGACGCTCGCGCAGATGGGCGTCAAAGAGGGGATCGACGAGAAAATCGCCGCGGTGGCGAAAGCTACCTGCGCGGAAGGGGAAACCATCCACAATATGCCGTTTGCGGTGACCCCGGAGAGCGTCCATGCCGCTATCCTCACCGCCGATCTGTTAGGCCAGCAGTGGCTGGCGCGTTAATTCGCGGTGGCTAAACCGCTGGCCCAGGTCAGCGGTTTTTCTTTCTCCCCTCCGGCAGTCGCTGCCGGAGGGGTTCTCTATGGTACAACGCGGAAAAGGATATGACTGTTCAGACTCAGGATACCGGGAAGGCGGTCTCTTCCGTCATTGCCCAGTCATGGCACCGCTGCAGCAAGTTTATGCAGCGCGAAACCTGGCAAACGCCGCACCAGGCCCAGGGCCTGACCTTCGACTCCATCTGTCGGCGTAAAACCGCGCTGCTGACCATCGGCCAGGCGGCGCTGGAAGACGCCTGGGAGTTTATGGACGGCCGCCCCTGCGCGCTGTTTATTCTTGATGAGTCCGCCTGCATCCTGAGCCGTTGCGGCGAGCCGCAAACCCTGGCCCAGCTAGCTGCCCTGGGATTTCGCGACGGCAGCTATTGTGCGGAGAGCATTATCGGCACCTGCGCGCTGTCGCTGGCCGCGATGCAGGGCCAGCCGATCAACACCGCCGGCGATCGGCATTTTAAGCAGGCGCTGCAGCCATGGAGTTTTTGCTCGACGCCGGTGTTTGATAACCACGGGCGGCTGTTCGGCTCTATCTCGCTTTGCTGTCTGGTCGAGCACCAGTCCAGCGCCGACCTCTCCCTGACGCTGGCCATCGCCCGCGAGGTGGGTAACTCCCTGCTTACCGACAGCCTGCTGGCGGAATCCAACCGTCACCTTAATCAGATGTACGGCCTGCTGGAGAGCATGGACGATGGGGTGATGGCGTGGAACGAACAGGGCGTGCTGCAGTTTCTCAATGTTCAGGCGGCGAGACTGTTGCATCTTGATGCTCAGGCCAGCCAGGGGAAAAATATCGCCGATCTGGTGACCCTCCCGGCGCTGCTGCGCCGCGCCATCAAACACGCCCGCGGCCTGAATCACGTCGAAGTCACCTTTGAAAGTCAGCATCAGTTTGTCGACGCGGTGATCACCTTAAAACCGATTGTCGAGGCGCAAGGCAACAGCTTTATTCTGCTGCTGCATCCGGTGGAGCAGATGCGGCAGCTGATGACCAGCCAGCTCGGTAAAGTCAGCCACACCTTTGAACAGATGTCTGCTGACGATCCGGAAACCCGGCGCCTGATCCACTTTGGCCGCCAGGCGGCGCGCGGCGGCTTCCCGGTGCTGCTGTGCGGCGAAGAGGGGGTTGGGAAAGAGCTGCTGAGCCAGGCTATCCACAATGAAAGCGAACGGGCGGGCGGCCCCTATATCGCCGTCAACTGCCAGCTGTATGCCGACAGCGTGCTGGGTCAGGATTTTATGGGCAGCGCCCCTACCGACGATGAAAATGGTCGCCTGAGCCGCCTTGAGCTGGCCAACGGCGGCACCCTGTTTCTGGAAAAGATCGAGTATCTGGCGCCGGAGCTGCAGTCGGCCCTGCTGCAGGTCATTAAGCAGGGCGTGCTCACCCGCCTCGACGCCCGGCGCCTGATCCCGGTGGATGTGAAGGTGATTGCCACCACCACCGTCGATCTGGCCAATCTGGTGGAACAGAACCGCTTTAGCCGCCAGCTGTACTATGCGCTGCACTCCTTTGAGATCGTCATCCCGCCGCTGCGCGCCCGACGCAACAGTATTCCGTCGCTGGTGCATAACCGGTTGAAGAGCCTGGAGAAGCGTTTCTCTTCGCGACTGAAAGTGGACGATGACGCGCTGGCGCAGCTGGTGGCCTACTCGTGGCCGGGGAATGATTTTGAGCTCAACAGCGTCATTGAGAATATCGCCATCAGCAGCGACAACGGCCACATTCGCCTGAGTAATCTGCCGGAATATCTCTTTTCCGAGCGGCCGGGCGGGGATAGCGCGTCATCGCTGCTGCCGGCCAGCCTGACCTTTAGCGCCATCGAAAAGGAAGCTATTATTCACGCCGCCCGGGTGACCAGCGGGCGGGTGCAGGAGATGTCGCAGCTGCTCAATATCGGCCGCACCACCCTGTGGCGCAAAATGAAGCAGTACGATATTGACGCCAGCCAGTTCAAGCGCAAGCATCAGGCCTAGTCTCTTCGATTCGCGCCATGGAGAACAGGGCATCCGACAGGCGATTGCTGTAGCGTTTGAGCGCGTCGCGCAGCGGATGCGCGCGGTCCATGGCCGTCAGCAGGCGTTCGAGCCGACGGGACTGGGTGCGCGCCACGTGCAGCTGGGCAGAGGCGAGATTCCTCCCCGGGATCACGAACTGTTTTAACGGGCCGCTCTCGGCCATATTGCGGTCGATAAGCCGCTCCAGGGCGGTTATCTCCTCTTCGCCGATCGTCTGGCTCAGGCGGGTCAGGCCCCGCGCATCGCTGGCCAGTTCAGCCCCCAGCACGAACAGCGTCTGCTGAATATGGTGCAGGCTTTCCCGCAGCCCGGCGTCGCGGGTCGTGGCGTAGCAGACGCCCAGCTGGGATATCAGTTCATCGACGGTACCGTAGGCCTCGACGCGAATATGGTCTTTCTCGATGCGGCTGCCGCCGTACAGGGCGGTGGTGCCTTTATCCCCGGTGCGGGTATAGATACGATACATTCAGTTTCTCTCACTTAACGGCAGGACTTTAACCAGCTGCCCGGCGTTGGCGCCGAGCGTACGCAGATGATCGTCGCTATCGGTGACGTGTCCGGTAGCCAGCGGCGCGTCCGCCGGCAGCTGGGCATGAGTGAGGGCTATCTCGCCGGACGCGCTGAGCCCGATACCCACCCGCAGGGGCGAGCTTCTGGCCGCCAGGGCGCCCAGCGCAGCGGCGTCACCGCCTCCGTCATAGGTTATGGTCTGGCAGGGGACCCCCTGCTCCTCCAGCCCCCAGCACAGCTCATTGATGGCGCCGGCATGGTGCCCGCGCGGATCGTAAAACAGGCGTACGCCTGGCGGTGAAAGCGACATGACGGCCCCCTCGTTAACACTCAGAATGCCTGGCGGAAAATCGCGGCAATCTCCTGCTCGTTGCCTTTACGCGGGTTCGAGAACGCATTGCCGTCTTTCAGAGCCATCTCCGCCATGTAGGGGAAGTCGGCCTCTTTTACTCCCAGATCGCGCAGATGCTGCGGAATACCGATATCCATCGACAGACGCGTGATAGCGGCGATGGCTTTTTCCGCCGCGTCGAGAGTGGACAGTCCGGTGATATTTTCGCCCATCAGTTCAGCAATATCGGCGAATTTCTCCGGGTTGGCGATCAGGTTGTAGCGGGCCACATGCGGCAGCAGGACAGCGTTGGCCACGCCGTGCGGCATGTCGTACAGGCCGCCCAGCTGGTGCGCCATGGCGTGCACGTAGCCGAGGTTGGCGTTATTGAAAGCCATCCCGGCCAGCAGAGAGGCATAGGCCATGTTTTCCCGCGCCTGCAGATTGCTGCCGAGGGCCACGGCCTGGCGCAGGTTGCGGGCGATGAGGCGGATCGCCTGCATGGCGGCGGCGTCCGTCACCGGGTTAGCGTCTTTGGAGATATAGGCCTCTACGGCGTGGGTCAGGGCATCCATCCCGGTCGCCGCGGTCAGGGCGGCCGGTTTACCGATCATCAGCAGCGGATCGTTGATAGAGACCGACGGCAGGTTGCGCCAGCTGACGATCACAAACTTCACTTTGCTTTCGGTGTTGGTCAGGACGCAGTGGCGGGTGACCTCGCTGGCGGTGCCGGCGGTGGTGTTGACCGCGACGATAGGCGGCAGCGGGTTGGTCAGGGTCTCGATTCCGGCATACTGGTACAGATCGCCCTCATGGGTGGCGGCGATGCCGATGCCTTTGCCGCAATCGTGCGGGCTGCCGCCGCCCACGGTGACGATGATGTCGCACTGTTCGCGGCGAAAAACGGCGAGGCCGTCGCGCACGTTGGTGTCTTTCGGGTTCGGCTCGACGCCGTCAAAGATCGCCACCTCGATCCCGGCCTCCCGCAGATAATGCAGGGTTTTGTCCACCGCGCCATCTTTAATTGCCCGCAGGCCTTTGTCGGTGACCAGCAGGGCTTTTTTCCCCCCCAGCAGCTGGCAGCGTTCGCCGACTACGGAAATGGCGTTGGGGCCAAAAAAGTTAACGTTTGGCACCAGATAATCAAACATACGATAGCTCATAATATACCTTCTCGCTTCAGGTTATAATGCGGAAAAACAATCCAGGGCGCACTGGGCTAATAATTGATCCTGCTCGACCGTACCGCCGCTAACGCCGACGGCGCCAATTACCTGCTCATTAAAAATAACTGGCAGGCCACCGCCAAAAATAATAATTCGCTGTTGGTTGGTTAGCTGCAGACCGTACAGAGATTGTCCTGGCTGGACCGCTGGCGTAATTTCATGGGTACCTTGCTTCAGGCTGCAGGCGCTCCAGGCTTTATTCAGGGAAATATCGCAGCTGGAGACGAAGGCCTCGTCCATCCGCTGGATAAGCAGCGTGTTGCCTCCGTGGTCAACCACGGAAAACACCACCGCCACGTTGATCTCAGCGGCTTTTTTTTCCACCGCCGCCGCCATTTGCTGGGCGGCGGCCAGGGTGATTGTCTGAACTTGTTGGCTCTTGTTCATTATTCTCTCCCGCACCAGGGTAACGCTGGCGCGAATAGTCAGTAGGGGGCGATAGTAAAAAACTATTACCATTCGGTTGGCTTGCTTTATTTTTGTCAGCGTTATTTTGTCGCCCGCCATGATTTAGTCAATAGGGTTAAAATAGCGTCGGCAAAACGTAATTAATGGCGTTTTTTATTAATTGATTTATATCATTGCGGGCGATCACATTTTTTATTTTTGCCGCCGGAGTAAAGTTTCATAGTGAAACTGTCGGTAGATTTCGTGTGCCAAATTGAAACGAAATTAAATTTATTTTTTTCACCACTGGCTCATTTAAAGTTCCGCTATTGCCGGTAATGGCCGGGCGGCAACGACGCTGGCCCGGCGTATTCGCTACCGTTTGCGGATTTCACCTTTTGAGCCGATGAACAATGAAAAGATCAAAACGATTTGCAGTACTGGCCCAGCGCCCCGTCAATCAGGACGGGCTGATTGGCGAGTGGCCTGAAGAGGGGCTGATCGCCATGGACAGCCCCTTTGACCCGGTCTCTTCAGTAAAAGTGGACAACGGTCTGATCGTCGAGCTGGACGGCAAACGCCGGGACCAGTTTGACATGATCGACCGGTTTATCGCCGATTACGCGATCAACGTTGAGCGCACAGAGCAGGCAATGCGCCTGGAGGCGGTGGAAATAGCCCGCATGCTGGTGGATATTCACGTCAGCCGGGAGGAGATCATTGCCATCACTACCGCCATCACGCCGGCCAAAGCGGTCGAGGTGATGGCGCAGATGAACGTGGTGGAGATGATGATGGCGCTGCAGAAGATGCGTGCCCGCCGGACCCCCTCCAACCAGTGCCACGTCACCAATCTCAAAGATAATCCGGTGCAGATTGCCGCTGACGCCGCCGAGGCCGGGATCCGCGGCTTCTCAGAACAGGAGACCACGGTCGGTATCGCGCGCTACGCGCCGTTTAACGCCCTGGCGCTGTTGGTCGGTTCGCAGTGCGGCCGCCCCGGCGTGTTGACGCAGTGCTCGGTGGAAGAGGCCACCGAGCTGGAGCTGGGCATGCGTGGCTTAACCAGCTACGCCGAGACGGTGTCGGTCTACGGCACGGAAGCGGTATTTACCGACGGCGATGATACTCCGTGGTCAAAGGCGTTCCTCGCCTCGGCCTACGCCTCCCGCGGGTTGAAAATGCGCTACACCTCCGGCACCGGATCCGAAGCGCTGATGGGCTATTCGGAGAGCAAGTCGATGCTCTACCTCGAATCGCGCTGCATCTTCATTACCAAAGGCGCCGGGGTTCAGGGGCTGCAAAACGGCGCGGTGAGCTGTATCGGCATGACCGGCGCTGTGCCGTCGGGCATTCGGGCGGTGCTGGCGGAAAACCTGATCGCCTCTATGCTCGACCTCGAAGTGGCGTCCGCCAACGACCAGACTTTCTCCCACTCGGATATTCGCCGCACCGCGCGCACCCTGATGCAGATGCTGCCGGGCACCGACTTTATTTTCTCCGGCTACAGCGCGGTGCCGAACTACGACAACATGTTCGCCGGCTCGAACTTCGATGCGGAAGATTTTGATGATTACAACATCCTGCAGCGTGACCTGATGGTTGACGGCGGCCTGCGTCCGGTGACCGAGGCGGAAACCATTGCCATTCGCCAGAAAGCGGCGCGGGCGATCCAGGCGGTTTTCCGCGAGCTGGGGCTGCCGCCAATCGCCGACGAGGAGGTGGAGGCCGCCACCTACGCGCACGGCAGCAACGAGATGCCGCCGCGTAACGTGGTGGAGGATCTGAGTGCGGTGGAAGAGATGATGAAGCGCAACATCACCGGCCTCGATATTGTAGGCGCGCTGAGCCGCAGCGGCTTTGAGGATATCGCCAGCAATATTCTCAATATGCTGCGCCAGCGGGTCACCGGCGATTACCTGCAGACCTCGGCCATTCTCGATCGGCAGTTCGAGGTGGTGAGTGCGGTCAACGACATCAATGACTATCAGGGGCCGGGCACCGGCTATCGCATCTCTGCCGAACGCTGGGCGGAGATCAAAAATATTCCGGGCGTGGTTCAGCCCGACACCATTGAATAAGGCGGTATTCCTGTGCAACAGACAACCCAAATTCAGCCCTCTTTTACCCTGAAAACCCGCGAGGGCGGGGTAGCTTCTGCCGATGAACGCGCCGATGAAGTGGTGATCGGCGTCGGCCCTGCCTTCGATAAACACCAGCATCACACTCTGATCGATATGCCCCATGGCGCGATCCTCAAAGAGCTGATTGCCGGGGTGGAAGAAGAGGGGCTTCACGCCCGGGTGGTGCGCATTCTGCGCACGTCCGACGTCTCCTTTATGGCCTGGGATGCGGCCAACCTGAGCGGCTCGGGGATCGGCATCGGTATCCAGTCGAAGGGGACCACGGTCATCCATCAGCGCGATCTGCTGCCGCTCAGCAACCTGGAGCTGTTCTCCCAGGCGCCGCTGCTGACGCTGGAGACCTACCGGCAGATTGGCAAAAACGCCGCGCGCTATGCGCGCAAAGAGTCACCTTCGCCGGTGCCGGTGGTGAACGACCAGATGGTGCGGCCGAAATTTATGGCCAAAGCCGCGCTATTTCATATCAAAGAGACCAAACATGTGGTGCAGGACGCCGAGCCCGTCACCCTGCACGTCGACTTAGTAAGGGAGTGACCATGAGCGAGAAAACCATGCGCGTGCAGGATTATCCGTTAGCCACCCGCTGCCCGGAGCATATCCTGACGCCTACCGGCAAACCATTGACCGATATTACCCTCGAGAAGGTGCTCTCTGGCGAGGTGGGCCCGCAGGATGTGCGGATCTCCCGTCAGACCCTTGAGTACCAGGCGCAGATTGCCGAGCAGATGCAGCGCCATGCGGTGGCGCGCAATTTCCGCCGCGCGGCGGAGCTTATCGCCATTCCTGACGAGCGCATTCTGGCTATCTATAACGCGCTGCGCCCGTTCCGCTCCTCGCAGGCGGAGCTGCTGGCGATCGCCGACGAGCTGGAGCACACCTGGCATGCGACAGTGAATGCCGCCTTTGTCCGGGAGTCGGCGGAAGTGTATCAGCAGCGGCATAAGCTGCGTAAAGGAAGCTAAGCGGAGGTCAGCATGCCGTTAATAGCCGGGATTGATATCGGCAACGCCACCACCGAGGTGGCGCTGGCGTCCGACGACCCGCAGGCGAGGGCGTTTGTTGCCAGCGGGATCGTCGCGACGACGGGCATGAAAGGGACGCGGGACAATATCGCCGGGACCCTCGCCGCGCTGGAGCAGGCCCTGGCGAAAACACCGTGGTCGATGAGCGATGTCTCTCGCATCTATCTTAACGAAGCCGCGCCGGTGATTGGCGATGTGGCGATGGAGACCATCACCGAGACCATTATCACCGAATCGACCATGATCGGTCATAACCCGCAGACGCCGGGCGGGGTGGGCGTTGGCGTGGGGACGACTATCGCCCTCGGGCGGTTGGCGACGCTGCCGGCGGCGCAGTATGCCGAGGGGTGGATCGTACTGATTGACGACGCCGTCGATTTCCTTGACGCCGTGTGGTGGCTCAATGAGGCGCTCGACCGGGGGATCAACGTGGTGGCGGCGATCCTCAAAAAGGACGACGGCGTGCTGGTGAACAACCGCCTGCGTAAAACCCTGCCGGTGGTGGATGAAGTGACGCTGCTGGAGCAGGTCCCCGAGGGGGTGATGGCGGCGGTGGAAGTGGCCGCGCCGGGCCAGGTGGTGCGGATCCTGTCGAATCCCTACGGGATCGCCACCTTCTTCGGGCTAAGCCCGGAAGAGACCCAGGCCATCGTCCCCATCGCCCGCGCCCTGATTGGCAACCGTTCAGCGGTGGTGCTCAAGACCCCGCAGGGGGACGTGCAGTCGCGGGTGATCCCGGCGGGCAACCTCTACATTAGCGGCGAAAAGCGCCGCGGAGAGGCCGATGTCGCCGAGGGCGCGGAAGCCATCATGCAGGCGATGAGCGCCTGCGCTCCGGTACGCGACATCCGCGGCGAACCGGGCACTCACGCCGGCGGCATGCTTGAGCGGGTGCGCAAGGTAATGGCGTCCCTGACCGACCATGAGATGAGCGCGATATACATCCAGGATCTGCTGGCGGTGGATACGTTTATTCCGCGCAAGGTGCAGGGCGGGATGGCCGGCGAGTGCGCCATGGAGAATGCTGTCGGGATGGCGGCGATGGTGAAAGCGGATCGTCTGCAAATGCAGGTTATCGCCCGCGAACTGAGCGCCAGACTGCAGACCGAGGTGGTGGTGGGCGGCGTGGAGGCCAACATGGCCATCGCCGGGGCGTTAACCACTCCCGGCTGTGCGGCGCCGCTGGCGATCCTCGATCTTGGCGCCGGCTCGACGGATGCGGCGATCGTCAACGCGGAGGGGCAGATAACGGCGGTCCATCTCGCCGGGGCGGGGAATATGGTCAGCCTGTTGATTAAAACCGAGCTGGGCCTCGAGGATCTTTCGCTGGCGGAAGCGATAAAAAAATACCCGCTGGCCAAAGTGGAAAGCCTGTTCAGTATTCGTCACGAGAATGGCGCGGTGGAGTTCTTTCGGGAAGCCCTCAGCCCGGCGGTGTTCGCCAAAGTGGTGTACATCAAGGAGGGCGAACTGGTGCCGATCGATAACGCCAGCCCGCTGGAAAAAATTCGTCTCGTGCGCCGGCAGGCGAAAGAGAAAGTGTTTGTCACCAATTGCCTGCGCGCGCTGCGCCAGGTCTCACCCGGCGGTTCCATTCGCGATATCGCCTTTGTGGTGCTGGTGGGCGGCTCATCGCTGGACTTTGAGATCCCGCAGCTTATCACGGAAGCCTTGTCGCACTATGGCGTGGTCGCCGGGCAGGGCAATATTCGGGGAACAGAAGGGCCGCGCAATGTGGTCGCCACCGGGCTGCTACTGGTCGGTCAGGCGAATTAAACGGGCGCTCGCGCCAGCCTCTCTCTTTAACGTGCTATTTCAGGATGCCGATAATGAACCAGACTTCTACCTTAACCGGGCAGTGCGTGGCCGAGTTTCTTGGCACCGGATTGCTCATTTTCTTCGGCGCGGGCTGCGTCGCTGCGCTGCGGGTCGCCGGGGCCAGCTTTGGTCAGTGGGAGATCAGTATTATCTGGGGCCTTGGCGTCGCCATG
>OCJU01000071.1_pt1 | contig 22797 bp, 20 predicted proteins | sample 1480821 | NCBI WGS metagenome assembly OCJU01 (sample SAMN05301490, study PRJEB22388) | human gut metagenome | isolation source: Infant 2 DOL 12 skin | host: Homo sapiens | place: USA: Pittsburgh, Magee-Womens Hospital of UPMC | collected 2013/2014
GATGCGCTCCGGATGAATATGATGATCTCATATCAGGAACTTGTTCGCACCTTCCTTAGATCTTTATTGTTTATTTTTGTTCTCACGATTATAGCAAGACGATTACAGCCATAAAGACGGGCGTCACCGCTTTAATCAGCAAAACAGACAGGAGTGTTCATGGAAGAGAAAAAAGCCTACGGGCTGGTCATGGTTTTTGTCGGGGTGTTTGTCTTTTTCCTGGTCAGCATTATGTCGTACAGCCTGTGGCGGGACAGACAGGTTAACGCATTTATGACCACCAACCGGGCCTGGGGGATCCAGTGCGACACTGTTTCTCAGGCCGCGTGGGTGGTCAGGGACGGGGAGCGGGTGGACCTTCAGATAAATCATCTGCCTCTGTACTGCAGCGGTTACCGCTTTGAAGCCCGTGATGATGCAGGAAAGATACAGCGCCAGCTCGATAAATACAGTGTCTATCAGCATCTGTCACGCCAGTCGCAATAATTCATAAAAGGGTATTTGCCATGCGAACAATACATGCCGCCATGCTGGCGGGATGCCTTTGCTGCACCCTGATGCCGGCTTTCGCCAAAGACGCGGGCTGGCAGTGGTACAACGAGAAACTTAAGCCCCATGATGAGGAAAGGAAAGCCGCACCAGCGGCACCACCGCCGCAAATGGATATTCTGGAGAAACTCGCCACACTCCAGGCGGCCACCAAACGGTCGTTGTACGAAGCCATTCTGTATCCATCGTCTGAAAACTTCGTTAAGTATTTCCGGCTGCAGAACTACTGGACGCAGCAGGCAGGTTTGTTCTCGATGAGTGCGAAGAAAGCGATGCTGGAAAACCCCGAACTCGATTACAACCTGCAGCACAGCTACTACAACGGCACGGTAAAAAACCAGCTCGCTGCCGACTATGCCGAACAGCGAAAGGCTATCTCCACCCTCGCACAGCACTACGGCGTGATGTTCTTCTACCGGGGCCGGGAAGCGATCGATGGCCAGCTGGTCCAGGTGATTAAAAATTTTCGCGAAACCTATGGCCTGAGCGTGATACCGGTGTCGGTTGACGGAGTGATTAACCCCATGCTGCCCGATAGCCGGACGGACCAGGGCCAGGCAGAGCAGCTTGGCGTGAAGTTCTTCCCCGCGATGATGCTGGTTAACCCGAAAAGTGGCCAGGTGAAGCCTCTCAGTTACGGCTTTATCAGTCAGGACGACCTGGCGAAACAGTTCCTCTATGTCTCCAGCGACTTTAAACCGAATTTCTAAGGAGTGTGTCATGCGAAATATTCGTTTTCCGGATTTAGATATCACCGGGATGTGGGTGCTGGCCGTGGGCGTGTTTTTCCACCTGATAGCCAGGCTTGTCAGAAAACAGCCTGAGCTGGCCGTCCAGGCCGGGGAAATCTTCGGGCTGGGTATGGTGGTGTTCGGGGGATACCGCATTCTAAACGCCCTGATTGCTGAAGCCGAAAAAGAGGAGAAAGCCTGTGAAAAACAGCCTGATGAACCTCGCTAAGACGCCGCTGGCGGCACTGGCTCTTTCCCTTGCACTGGCCGGGATGGCACATGCGGGAACGCTCGATGAGGTGAAGTCGCTCTGGGATCCGCGGGGTATCTCCGGTACTGAAACGGCCTCCCCGCAGAGCGACACTCCCCAGGCGGTGAGCGGGGCATCTCAGCCACGCTGGTTACGACTCAGCAACGGAAAGCAGGTGGACCTGCGCGACTGGAAAGTGGTGCTGTTCATGCAGGGACACTGTCCCTACTGTCATAAATTTGACCCGGTGCTGAAGCAGCTGGCCGGACAGTATGGCTTCTCCGTGTTCTCTTACACCATTGACGGACAGGGTGATGACGCGTTTCCGGAAGCGCTGCCGGCGCCTCCTGACGTGATGCAGACCTTTTTCCCCAATATCCCGGTGGCGACCCCGACTACGTTTCTGGTGAACGTAAACACGCTGGCAGCGTACCCGATCCTGCAGGGCGCCACGGATGCACAGGGCTTTATGGCCAGAGTGGATACGGTATTTCAGATGATGCATTAGCCTCTGTTATATCCGGTCTTAGCAAGTGATTAAGGAAAATAGCCATGAACAAATATATACGTTCGACGGGACTGTACGCGTTTTTATTTCCAGCAAGTTTAAAGGACTCCGGGCAGACAGCAGCCGAAAAAATAGAACAACTGAAGCCGGAATTTATCCACCGGGAAAGGCGTCTGGAAATCTATCTGGAATTATTCATTGTGTTTCTCACTGCAGGTGCTCTGCTGTTATGGATAATGAGATTTTTATTTAATATCTGCGTGGATGACTGGATAGCCAGCGGCGACCTGCGAGTAAAAGACCTGTGGAATATTATGATGTACGCCATCCCTTATGCGCTGATTGCTGTTGGGGTGGGGTTCTTTGTTGCCGGAGTGACATTAGCGATCCGCAATTTTTTCAGTTATCACCTGAAGACCCTTTTTATTCTGAGAAATGACAGAGTTAAAAAGAATGCTGTGCGTAATGGAGGACTGGATGCGAATTAAACTTCTGTCACTCTTCTGCGGTGCCGTGCTTGGCCTGTCATTTAGCGCCGCCGCCGACGTGAATGGCGATATGAACAACTTCTTCAATAAGCTGGGCTTTGCGTCCAATACCAGCCAGCCGCAGGTCTGGCAGGGACAGGCTGCGGGTTACGCCTCCGGCGGTTCGCTGTATGCCAGAACGCAGGTGAAAACGATCCAGCTGGTCAGCATGACGCTCCCTGATATTAATGCCGGCTGCGGAGGGATTGATGCCTATCTGGGGTCATTCAGCTATATCAACAGCGAGCAGCTGCAGAGGTTCGCAAAACAAATCATGAGCAACGCCGCGGGGTACTTTTTTGATCTCGCTTTGCAAACCACGGTACCGGAGATTAAAACCGCAAAGGACTTCCTTCAAAAGATGGCCACTGACATGAACAGCATGAACCTCAGTTCCTGCCAGGCTGCTCAGGGAATTGTGGGTGGCCTGTTTCCTCGTACCCAGGTCGCTCAACAAAAGGTCTGCCAGGACATTGCCGGTGAAAGCAATATCTTTTCGGACTGGGCCGCCTCGCGCCAGGGTTGTACGGTGGGCGGCAAGATGGACAGCGTCCAGGATAAGGCCAGCGATAAAGACAAAGAACGTGTGATGAAAAACATCAACATCATGTGGAATGCCTTATCGAAGAACCGGCTCTTCGACGGCAATAAGGAGCTGAAGGAATTCATCATGACGCTCACCGGTACGCTGATTTTCGGGGAGAACAGTGAAATCACGCCGCTGCCGGCACGCACCACTGACCAGGATCTGATTAGAGCCATGATGGAGGGCGGCACGGCTAAAATCTACCACTGCAATGATTCGGATAAGTGTCTTAAGGTCGTTGCTGATGCGACCGTGACCATCACTTCCAATAAAGCGCTAAAAAGCCAGATTTCCGCTTTGTTAAGCAGTATCCAGAATAAAGCAGTGGCTGATGAAAAACTGACGGATCAGGAGAAAGGGTTTATCTCCAGCACCACCATTCCGGTATTCAAATACCTGGTCGATCCGCAGATGCTCGGGGTGTCTAACTCACTTATTTACCAGCTGACGGACTATATCGGCTACGACATCCTGCTGCAGTACATTCAGGAACTTATCCAGCAGGCCCGGGCGATGATTTCAACCGGTAATTATCCCCAGTCGACAATGGATATGATCATGGAAAATCTCAACCAGGCGAGTGTGCAGATTGCCGCTTTCCAGTCCCGTGTTCAGGTCCAGCAGGACGCCTTGCTCGTGGTGGACAGACAAATGAGTTACATGCGCCAGCAGGTTTCTGCCCGCATGATGACCCGCTACCAGAATAACTATCATTTTGGGGGGAATCAGTAATGCTTGAGGTATATGCCATTGCTGGCGGCGACTGGTTACGGGGCAACCTGAACGCGATTGCGGCGTTTATGGGGACCAGCACATGGTCGACTATAGAAAAGATGTGTATCGCCATCTCGGTACTCATTGTGGCGGGGAACTGGGTAAAAAAACACAACGTAATGGACCTTATTGGCTGGGTCTTTTCCCTCACCCTGGTCTCTATGCTGGTTGTCATTCGTACCCCTGTGCAGATCATCGATTACAGTAACGTTGCGCAGGTCTATGAAGTCGATAATGTGCCTATTGGTCTGGCGATTCCGGCGTCGCTGACAACACGGGTAGGAAACGCGCTTATCCAGAGTTATGAGATGGTCTTCGCTCTGCCGGACAGTGTCACGTACAGTAAAACGGGGATGTTATTTGGCAGTAATCTGGTCGCGAAAAGTACGGATTTTTTGTCACAAAATCCTCAGATTACGACGCTGTTTTCCGATTACGTACAAAACTGTGTGATGGGCGATATTTTCCTCAATCATAAGTACTCTTTTGAGGAATTACTGAATTCACCTGATCCGTATACCCTGATTTTTGCAAACCCGAGTCCACTGCGTGGCGTGTTTGACAAAAACAACCAGTTCCAGACATGCGAGGAGGCCTCACGGGATCTGAAATCGGCTCTCGCGCTGGATACTCAGACAGGCGGTAAAACCTGGAACTACTATGTTCGTCAGCTGTTTGGCGGCAAACCTAATCCCGATCTGCTTTTCAGCCAGATGATTGGCGACAGCTACAATTACTTCTACAGCTCGGGACAGAGCGCCGGGCAGATTATCCGCCAGAACGTCACGATGAACGCCCTGCGCAGTGGGATCCAGAGTTATGCGGCCCGCAGCGGGGACACCGCCAGTCTGGTCAATATGGCTAACACATCATCCCTTGAAAAGCAGCGGCTGGCACAGGCCACAATGGGGCACCAGGCGCTTCGCGCACTTCCGCTGATGCAGACCGTCATTATGGGTTTAATGATTGGGATGTTCCCGATCATGGTGATGGCTGCCATGTTTAACATGATGACGCTGCAGGTGCTTAAAGGGTATGTGTTTGCGCTTATCTGGCTGCAGACGTGGCCATTACTGTTCGCCATCCTGAACAGCGCGATGGCCTACTATGCGAAGCAAAATGGCGTGCCGGTTGTTCTCTCTGAGTTGTCGCAGGTTCAGCTCAAAAACTCGGATATTGCGACCACCGCGGGCTATATTGCCGTGATGATACCGCCTTTGTCGTGGGGGATCGTGAAGAGCATGGGAGCAGCCTTCTCCAGTGCCTACAGCCATTTTTCTTCTTCGGGGCTCAGTGCAACATCGCAGGCGGCCTCCGGCGTGGTGGACGGGAATTACTCTTTCGCCAACATGCAGATGGAGAACGTCAGCGGCTACAGCTGGGGTACCAACAGTACAACCAGTTTCGGACAGATGTCGCGGCAGCTGGCGAATGGGGGTATGAGCACGCAGACGCGGGATGGATCGATGGTCTGGGACAGTGGTGGTGCAATGTCAAAACTGCCGGTGGATATTAACGTCGGTCGTCAGATAGCCAGTGCGCAGCAACAGATGGCCCGTGAGGCTGATGTCCAGGCCGAAAGCGCGCTGCATGGCTATAACAGCAGTGTGACAAGCGCCTGGAATAGTCTGCAGCAATTTGGCACCAATAAAGGGAACAGCACATCAACAACGACTGGGGCCGATACTACCGAGTCTTCGCAGGATTCGATGGCCAGAAGCAAGATGTGGAATGCGGTTGTTGCTAATGCGAAAGCCAACAACATCAGTAATGAGGAGTCTTTCCAGCAGTTGATGGATGATTCATCGAAAAGAAGTCAATCATTTGATGCACATGTATCTGGTAAATGGAGTTCAGGGGATCAACTGTTTGGCAAGTTAGGAAAGTGGGGCAGTGGTTTTTCTGCTGAAGTTGGTGGTAAAGGAAGTGCAGGCTGGGGGCACAGCTCAGGTAATACAGATAACGTTGGAACTTCCGGTCGGGAATCGAATGACAGCCGGCATGATACCAGCAGTCAGGCGGCGAAAGACTTTAAGGAAGCTTCGGATTACTTTACCAGCCGCAAAACCACCACATCGGGTAATATTACCGATAATAATGCCAGCTCGCGTGTTGACCAGTTTGCCGCGTCACTCTCCAGTGCCAAAAACAGCTACGACCAGTATACAACCAGCCGGACACGCAGCCATGAGTACAGTGAGATGGCGTCACGCACAGAGAGCATGACTGGCCAGATGAGCGAGAATCTCACTCAGCAGTTTGCTAACTTTGTTCAGCGTCGCGCTCCACAGGATGCCGAGGCCATTCTGACCAATACCAGTTCTCCTGAAATTGCGGCGCAGCGTGAAGCCCTGGCGCGTGAATTCGTCAAAGAGCAGGTAGAACCCAGGGTTGATGCTGTGTATCAACAGGGTCGTGAAAGCATCGGACAGAATATGGCTGGGGTGTCAGGTGGTGGTGACAATGGTTCGGTAATGGCCGACTACGGACAAAATTCTGGTCGTATCGATGCTATGACACAAGATGCGGGTATTAAGGATAATGTGGGTCAGAAAGTGGATGGGATGATTACAGAGAATAAACAACAGCATCAGGAAACCCGCGAAAACATACAACGGCAAGGCGCAGAGGTGAAAAATGAGAATGCTGAAATGGAAAAGAGCCATAAAACAAAAGCAAATGAGTTTAAAGGTGATTATAATGAAAGAAAGAGTAAGGTAAATTCTTTACCAGGGGCTGACTCTCCGGCTGAGTTAGAGGAAAAAGCAGCGAAAACGCAAAAGGATTTTCTTGATGGGAAAAGATGAAAATGATGATGACAAATAAAATCCTCATTGAAGAAGTAGAACAGCTGAAAAATATGTTTTCACGAGGTGAAATGGAGATGCCATCTTTTTGGCCATGTCTATGGCCTGGGGTAATTATTGCTGCCTGGAATATGGTCTGCGCCATAATTAGTGTGGGGGGCGGGTATTTGTCTGTTAAATTCATATTTTGGGTGTTGGTGTTCCCCGGCGTTATAAGTCTTATGATTCTGCTTGGAGTGGCAAGTGCGCGTTCACTTTTTTTATCTGTTCCCAGATCCTATAGAATGCGCTCGCAGGTATATCGGTTTATATCTAGAAAAGTAATTGTTTATGCACTTGTGTATATGGCTTTAATTCTAGCGCTTGCACTATTTAATAGGGTGTATTATGCCTCTCCATTTCCTTTTGCGTTCATGGTTCTTATTGCGACGATTTTTGTGTGGTTTGTTATGAATATTGATTTGGGACGATATCAACTTTCGGTACTCTCATCTGCGATAAACTCTTTCCGCGCAGAAAAGTTGGGGGGGTAATCATCCAGATGCAACCTATCAATTATGGTAGTTTGTTAACAGGCTAAAAGTTTCCTTTGTTATTATTGGTTTCTCAGGCTGTAATTAGTTTTTATATCTCGTTTAAAATTCGTATATAGTGAATGCGCATTCCGAAATGATAAGAGAATGTGTATTCACTCGTATTGATTCTGTCACAAGGATTCAGGATGAAGCTTAATAAAGTCATGGCTGTTATGGTCGTCAGCTCTGCGCTGGTGTTATCTGGATGTAGTGCAATGGGAACCGCCATTAAAAAGAGAAATCTGGGTAAAAACCCAGATGAGCGAAACAATCTGGCTGGAACCTTCAAATAATAAGACGGTTTATCTGCAAATCAAAAATACCTCCGATAAGGATATGAGTGGCCTGCAGGCAAAAATTGCCAGCGCTGTCACTTCAAAGGGATATCAGGTCGTCAGTAACCCCGATACGGCGGGCTACTGGATCCAGGCGAATGTGCTCAAGGCCGATAAAATGGACCTTCGTGAGTCTCAGGGCTGGTTAAGCCGGGGTTATGAGGGCGCTGTGACAGGCGCCGCTCTTGGGGCGGGGATTACCGCTTACAACTCCAGTTCCGCGGGAGCAACCCTGGGAGTAGGGCTTGCAGCCGGTCTGGTCGGAATGGCGGCTGACGCGATGGTGGAAGATGTGAACTACACCATGATCACCGATGTACAGATCGCGGAAAGAACCAAAACACAGGTTCAGACTGATAACGTGGCCGTATTACGTCAGGGAACATCTGGCGCAAAAGTGCAGACAAGTACTGAAACGGGTAATCAGCATAAATACCAGACTCGCGTCGTCTCTAACGCGAATAAAGTTAACCTCAAGTTCCCTGAAGCCCAGCCTGTTCTTGAAGACCAGCTGGCAAAATCGATCGCTAATATCCTGTAAACGTTCTATTCCACGGCCCGGGTACTCCGGACCAGACTGGCATCACCTTTCCGGCGTGTCAGAATTCATTCGTCAAATAATCAGTTAATTCCACATCTAAACGGTGAACAGTTGCGCAATTTATTTGTGCATCTGTGAGGCGTTGCCGCCTTCGGCGGAGTCTTTTCGTCTTTATTTGAACAGAGGTTATTTATGACAATATCTGTGCCTGTCAGGTCTCTTGATACACATGAACTGATGCCTGGCGATATTTACCCACATCCTGCAGCGGGGGGAATTGATTCCCTGTCACATCGCGAGGTCTGTTCTCTCTTCAGTGACCACATCATGTATATCTGCAGCGCGTTAGTTATTCTTCTGCTTGTTTTCATCGCAGGTGTCTTTTTCCGAAAAATAATGACGTCTTCCGTGGAGCGTAAGCGAAACGCGGCGTCAGTTATTTCCGATGCAAAGCCAGAAGTACAGAGCAAACCGGAATACTTCCATCTTTCCATATGTGTGGAAGGCCCGGCCAGCACGGATGACTCCGCCTTGTCCTCTCTTGCCTCCCGTGTTGTCCGCGAAGCAGAAAATCTGTATATCCCCGGCGTCAATCGCCGCGACAGCGCTGACGACGTGTTTGCCTGGTCCGTGCAGACTCAGTTTCCTTCTGACAGGCTCTTCGGCACACGGATTTTCCCGTCAACCGGCTGGTTTGAACGTCCGGATATGATTAAACATCCGGTGAAATGCTACTGCGTCTGCCTGCAGTACACGACTGAAACATTGCCATCCACACTGTATGCCCTGGTCGATGAGGCCGGACGGCAGGTGGCGAAGTCGTATATTAAAGGCGGGCACTGCCCTGGCTCAGAGGGCTATACCTTCTGCATAACCTCTTAATAGAAGTCAGTATCCGGCCTGGCCATCAATGGATCCGGGCATGACTGTAATCCTGTTTTGTGCCGGTGTATTTCCGCTGATTAATTTGTCCTTCCGACCCTAATACTTTACTGACGGATTAGTGCCATGAGTTTCAATGCCAAAGATATGACGCAGGGCGGTCAGATCGCCAATATGCGCTTTCGCATGTTTGGTCAGATTGCCAATATTATTTTCTACGTGCTGTTTATTTTATTCTGGGTGCTGTGCGGGCTGATGCTGATGTACCGGCTCAGCTGGCAAACCTTTGTGAACGGCTGCGTATACTGGTGGTGTACGACGCTGGGTCCGATGCGCGATATTATTCGTTCCCAGCCGGTATACACCATTCAGTATTACGGCCAGTCGCTGGAATATACCTCAGAACAAATCCTGGCTGATAAATATACTATCTGGTGCGGAGAGCAGCTGTGGGCCAGTTTCGTCTTTGCAGCCGTGGTTTCTCTTGTTATCTGTATCGTGACGTTCTTCATCGCCAGCTGGGTGCTGGGCCGCCAGGGGAAACAGCAGAGTGAGGATGAGAATACCGGCGGGCGCCAGCTTTCCGATAAGCCCAAAGAAGTGGCCCGCCAGATGAAGCGTGATGGTATGGCCTCCGATATTAAAATTGGCGATCTGCCTATTCTTAAAAACTCCGAAATCCAGAACTTCTGCCTCCACGGTACCGTAGGCTCCGGTAAATCAGAAGTGATCCGCCGGCTACTGAACTACGTGCGTGCACGTGGCGATATGGCCATCATTTATGATCGCTCCTGTGAGTTCGTCAAAAGCTATTATGACCCGTCACTGGATAAAATCCTCAACCCGCTGGATTCGCGCTGCGCGGCCTGGGATTTGTGGAAAGAGTGCCTGACGCTGCCGGACTTCGACAACATCTCCAACACCCTTATCCCGATGGGTACCAAAGAAGACCCGTTCTGGCAGGGCTCCGGTCGCACTATCTTTGCCGAAGGCGCGTACCTGATGCGTGAAGACAAGGATCGCAGCTACGAGAAGCTGGTCGATACCATGCTGTCCATTAAAATCGACAAGCTGCGCGCCTATCTGCAGAACACGCCGGCAGCGAACCTGGTTGAAGAGAAAATTGAGAAAACGGCCATCTCCATTCGTGCCGTGCTGACCAACTACGTCAAGGCTATTCGCTACCTGCAGGGCATTGAGAAGAACGGCGAGCCGTTCACTATCCGGGACTGGATGCGCGGTGTCCGTGAGGACCGACCCAATGGCTGGCTGTTTATCTCCTCCAACGCTGACACCCATGCTTCCCTGAAGCCGGTTATCTCGATGTGGCTGTCAATTGCTATCCGCGGCCTGCTGGCGATGGGGGAGAACCGTAACCGGCGCGTGTGGATTTTCGCCGACGAGCTCCCCACGCTGCACAAGCTGCCGGACCTGGTCGAAATCCTCCCGGAGGCGCGTAAATTTGGTGGTTGTTATGTGTTCGGTATTCAGTCCTATGCCCAGCTGGAAGATATCTATGGCGTCAAGCCTGCCGCCACGCTCTTTGACGTGATGAACACCCGGGCCTTCTTCCGCTCCCCGAGTAAGGAGATTGCGGAGTTTGCTGCCGGTGAAATTGGTGAGAAGGAAATCCTCAAGGCCAGCGAGCAGTATTCTTACGGTGCTGACCCGGTGCGTGATGGTGTATCGACCGGGAAAGAAAAAGAGCGGGAAACGCTGGTCAGTTACTCCGATATTCAGACGCTGCCTGACCTGTCCTGCTATGTCACGCTGCCCGGGCCGTATCCGGCCGTGAAACTCGCCCTCAAATACAAACCGCGTCCGAAAATTGCCGAGGGATTTATTCCTCGCACTCTCGATGCGCGGGTGGATGCGCGGCTCAGTGCGTTGCTTGAAGCGCGGGAAGCTGAAGGCAGCCTTGCCAGGGCGCTTTTCACTCCGGATGCGCCGGCATCCGGGCCCGCTGATACAAACAGTCACGCCGGTGAACAACCTGAGCCGGTCAGTCAGCCTGCGCCAGCAGACATGACAGTATCTCCGGAACCGGTAAAAGCGCCGCCGACAATAAAGCGTCCGGCAGCGGAACCTTCCGTCAGAACAACGGAGCCTTCCGTCCTGCGGGTCACGACCGTACCGTTGATCAAACCAAAAGCAGCCGCAGCGGCCGCTGCTGCCTCAACAGCATCCTCTTCCGGTGCCCCTGCAACAGCTGCAGGCGGGACACAACAGGAACTGGCGCAGCAGTCAGCGGAACAGGGACAGGACATGCTGCCGGCCGGCATGAACGAGGACGGCGTCATCGAGGACATGCAGGCGTATGACGCCTGGCTGGCAGATGAGCAGACACAGCGGGATATGCAGCGGCGTGAGGAAGTCAATATCAACCACAGCCACCGTCACGATGAGCAGGATGATGTCGAGATTGGAGGGAATTTCTGATGCTCAGTTTCAGCCAGGTTAAATCGGCGGGCAGTGCCGGTAACTACTACACAGAGAAAGACAATTACTACGTCATCGGGAGCATGGAGGAGCGCTGGCAGGGTAAAGGCGCAGAATTGCTGGGACTTGAAGGAAAGGTAGACAAGCAGGTCTTCACGGAGCTTCTGCAGGGAAAACTACCTGATGGCAGCGACCTGACCCGGATACAGGATGGCGTGAATAAGCACCGGCCCGGTTATGACCTGACGTTCTCGGCACCGAAAAGTGTATCGATGCTGGCTATGTTGGGCGGCGATAAGCGTCTTATCGATGCTCATAATCGCGCGGTAACAGTGGCTCTTAACCAGGTGGAGTCCCTTGCTTCCACACGGGTAAAGAAAGATGGCGTGTCTGAAACGGTCCTGACCGGGAATCTGATTATTGCCCGCTTTAACCATGATACATCGCGCGCTCAGGATCCACAGATACACACACACAGCGTGGTTATCAACGCGACACAGAACGGCGATAAATGGCAGACGCTGGCCAGCGATACCGTCGGTAAAACCGGGTTCTCCGAAACCATACTGGCCAACCGCATCGCTTTCGGAAAGATATACCAGAACTCTCTCAGGGCCGATGTTGAGTCTATGGGTTACAAGACAGTCGATGCGGGTCGGAATGGCATGTGGGAGATGGAGGGCGTGCCGGTTGAGTCGTTTTCCACGCGCAGTCAGGAACTCCGGGAGGCTGCAGGACCCGATGCCTCCCTGAAGTCACGGGATGTGGCCGCGCTCGATACCCGCAAGTCGAAAGAAGCCATCGATCCGGCAGAGAAGATGGTGGAGTGGATGAACACGCTGAAGGAGACCGGGTTTGACATCCGGGGGTACCGTGAGGCCGCCGATGCGCGAGCCGCAGAGCTGGCCCGTGCACCTGCCGCGCCGGTGAACACTGACGGTCCGGATATCACGGATGTGGTGACGAAAGCGATTGCCGGTCTCAGCGACCGCAAGGTGCAGTTCACGTATGCCGACCTGCTGGCACGCACGGTCGGCCAGCTGGAGGCGAAGGACGGTGTGTTTGAGCTGGCGAGAAAGGGCATCGATGCCGCCATTGAACGGGAGCAGCTTATCCCTCTCGATCGCGAGAAAGGCCTGTTCACCTCAAACATCCACGTTCTCGATGAACTCGCCGTCAAAGCCCTGAGTCAGGAGGTGCAGCGCCAGAATCATGTCTCCGTCACGCCTGATGCGTCTGTGGTGCGCCAGGTCCCTTTCAGCGATGCCGTCAGTGTGCTGGCGCAGGATCGCCCGGTAATGGGTATCGTTTCCGGTCAGGGTGGTGCAACCGGCCAGCGGGAGCGGGTGGCCGAGTTAACCCTGATGGCCCGGGAGCAGGGGCGTGACGTCCATATCCTGGCTGCCGATAACCGCTCACGTGATTTTCTCGCCGGTGATGTGCGTCTGGCCGGGGAAACGGTGACCGGTAAATCCGCCCTGCAGGACGGGACGGCGTTTATTCCGGGCGGAACACTCATCGTGGATCAGGCGGAGAAGCTGAGCCTGAAGGAAACGATTTCCCTGCTCGATGGCGCGATGCGCCATAACGTGCAGGTCCTGCTCTCCGACAGCGGGAAGCGCAGCGGGACCGGCAGTGCGCTGACGGTGCTGAAGGACAGCGGCGTGAATACGTATCGCTGGCAGGGGGGCCATCAGACCACAGCCGACATCATCAGTGAACCGGATAAAGGAGCACGCTACAGCCGGCTGGCACAGGAGTTTGCCGTCAGCGTGCGTGAAGGACAGGAAAGCGTGGCCCAAATCAGCGGGACGCGTGAACAGAGCGTACTCAACGGCCTCATCCGAGACTCCCTCAGACAGGAGGGGGTGCTGGGTGAGAAAGACACGACCATTACAGCCCTGACGCCGGTGTGGCTGGACAGCAAAAGCCGGGGCGTGCGGGATTATTACCGGGAGGGGATGGTGATGGAACGCTGGGATCCGGAGACCCGGACGCACGATCGCTTTGTCATTGACCGGGTGACCGCGAGCAGCAATATGCTGACCCTGAAAGACCGGGAAGGGGACCGTCTGGATCTGAAGGTTTCCGCGGTCGACAGCCAGTGGACGCTGTTCCGGGCAGATACACTGCCGGTGGCAGAGGGGGAACGTCTGGCGGTGCTCGGGAAGATACCGGACACACGCCTTAAGGGCGGGAGGGCGTCACAGTGATGAAAGTGGAGGACGGGACAGCGGCCGGGGCAGAAAACCACGCAGACCCTGGCCGTGGGTGCGGGCGTGTTTGACGGTATTAAAGTCGGCCACGGCTGGGTGGAAAGTCCCGGCAGGTCGGTTAGCGAGACGGCAACGGTCTTTGCGTCGGTGACGCAGCGTGAGCTGGATAACGCCACCCTCAACCAGCTGGCACAGAGCGGAAGTCACCTCCGGCTGTACTCGGCGCAGGATGCGGCGCGCACGACGGAGAAGCTGTCGCGGCATACCGCCTTCAGCGTGGTCTCAGAGCAGCTGAAGACCCGATCCGGCGAGACGGACCTGGATGCGGCCATTGCGCAGCAGAAGGCCGGACTGCGTACCCCGGCAGAACAGGCCATTCACCTGGCCATCCCGCTGCTTGAAAGTGAGAAACTGACCTTCTCCCGGCCCCAGCTGCTGGCGACGGCGCTGGAAACCGGGGGCGGGAAGGTTCCGATGGCGGACATCGACACGACCATTCAGGCACAAATCAGGTCGGGGCAGTTGCTGAATGTACCGGTGGCGCACGGCTACGGCAATGACCTGCTGATTTCCCGTCAGACCTGGGACGCCGAAAAAAGCATCCTGACCCACGTGCTGGAAGGTAAAGACGCGGTGGCCCCCCTGATGGACCGCGTGCCGGCCAGTCTGATGACGGACCTGACCGCCGGACAGCGGGCGGCGACCCGGATGATTCTGGAAAGCACGGACCGGTTCACGGTGGTTCAGGGGTATGCCGGGGTGGGGAAAACCACCCAGTTCCGGGCAGTCATGAGTGCCATCAGTCTGCTGCCGGAAGAGACCCGTCCGCGCGTCATCGGTCTGGCGCCGACGCATCGCGCGGTCGGGGAAATGCAGAGTGCTGGCGTGGATGCGCGCACGACGGCATCGTTCCTCCACGACACGCAGCTGCTGCAGCGCAATGGCCAGACACCCGATTTCAGCAACACCCTGTTCCTGCTCGACGAGAGCTCAATGGTGGGGCTGGCCGATATGGCAAAAGCCCACTCCCTCATCGTCGCCGGCGGTGGACGGGCGGTGTCCAGTGGGGATAACGACCAGCTGCAGCCCATCGCGCCGGGCCAGCCGTTCAGGCTGATGCAGCAGCGCAGCGCCGCCGACGTTGCCATCATGAAAGAGATTGTACGCCAGATGCCTGAGCTGCGACCGGCGGTCTACAGCCTGATTGAGCGGGATGTGCACCTCGCCCTGACCACCATTGAGCAGGTCACGCCGGAGCAGGTGCCGAGAAAAGAAGGCGCATGGGCGCCGGGCAGTTCTGTGGTGGAATTCACGCCAAAGCAGGAAAAGGCGATAGAAAAGGCGCTGAGCGAGGGGAAAACCCTGCCGGAAGGTCAGCCCGCGACGCTCTACGAGGCGCTAGTGAAGGACTATACCGGACGGACCCCGGAGGCACAGTCGCAGACGCTGGTGATCACCCATCTGAATAAGGACCGGCGGGCGCTGAACAGTCTGATCCATGACGCACGGCGGGAGAACGGGGAAACCGGCAAAGAGGAAATCACCCTGCCGGTGCTGGTCACGAGTAACATCCGTGACGGTGAACTGCGCAAACTGTCGACCTGGACGGCTCACAAGGAGGCGGTGGCGCTGGTTGATAACGTATACCACCGTATCAGCAAGGTGGATAAGGATAATCAGCTGATCACCCTGACAGACAGTGAAGGAAAGGAGCGATATATCTCACCCCGGGAGGCATCGGCAGAAGGCGTCACGCTCTATCGTCAGGAAAAGATCACCGTGTCTCAGGGGGACCGAATGCGCTTCAGCAAAAGTGACCCGGAGCGCGGCTATGTGGCCAACAGTATCTGGGAGGTGCAGTCTGTTTCGGGTGACAGTGTCACGCTGTCTGATGGCAAACTCACCCGTACGCTGACCCCGAAGGCGGAGCAGGCACAGCAGCATATCGACCTCGCCTACGCCATCACCGCCCACGGCGCCCAGGGGGCCAGCGAACCGTATGCCATCGCGCTGGAAGGGGTGGCCGGTGGTCGGGAACAGATGGCCAGCTTTGAGTCTGCCTATGTGGCTTTATCCCGCATGAAACAGCATGTTCAGGTCTACACCGACAGCCGTGAGGGCTGGATAAAGGCCATCAAGAATTCACCTGAGAAAGCGACGGCGCACGATATTCTTGAACCCCGTAACGACCGGGCGGTGAAAACAGCCGATCTGCTGTTCGGGCGGGCAAGGCCACTGGATGAAACCGCCGCGGGCCGGGCAGCCCTGCAGCAGTCCGGTCTGGCACAGGGAAGTTCACCGGGAAAATTCATTTCTCCGGGGAAAAAGTACCCTCAGCCGCATGTGGCGCTGCCGGCATTTGATAAAAACGGGAAAGCCGCCGGTATCTGGCTCAGCCCGCTGACCGATCGGGACGGACGGCTGGAGGCTATAGGCGGAGAGGGACGGATTATGGGCAATGAAGACGCCCGGTTCGTGGCGCTGCAGAACAGCCGCAATGGTGAAAGCCTGCTGGCCGGGAATATGGGAGAGGGGGTCAGAATGGCCCGCGACAATCCCGATACCGGGGTGGTGGTGCGGCTGGCCGGTGATGACCGTCCCTGGAACCCCGGGGCCATTACCGGCGGACGGATATGGGCTGAACCGGCGCCGGTGGCTCCGGTACCGCAGACCGGGGCTGACATTATCCTCCCGCCAGAGGTTCTGGCGCAGCGGGCGGCAGAAGAACAGCAGCGCCGGGAAATGGAAAAACAGGCTGAACAGACTGCCCGGGAAGTGGCCGGGGAGGCGCGTAAAGCCGGCGAGCCGGCGGACCGGGTGAAAGAGGTTATCGGGGACGTCATTCGCGGACTGGAGCGTGACCGGCCGGGTACGGAGAAAACGACGCTACCGGATGATCCTCAGTTCCGGCGCCAGGAGGAGGCGATTCAGCAGGTGGCCTCAGAACGTCTGCAGCGTGAGCGTCTGCAGGCTGTGGAGCGTGACATGGTTCGTGACCTTAACCGCGAGAAAACCCTCGGGGGCGACTGACGCGCCTGCGGCTTGTCTGCTCCGGCAGCCTCCCCGATTAAAATCGGGCAGGCTGCCGGAGCGCTAAAAGGAAAAAAAACATGAGAGCACAACACACATTTCCAGGCGCGACAGACAGCTGGCTTCAGCGCCTGCTGACCTGGACACCGGGGCAAACGGATATGATTAAAACGGTCGCACTGGTACTGATGGTGACTGACCACACCGGCTTACTGCTGGCCGGAAACAATGAAGTGATGCGCCTGCTGGGACGTGGTTGTTTTCCGCTGTTCGGTCTGGCATGGGGAATGAATCTGGCACGGCACGCGGAAATACGCCAGTCTCAACTGAACAACCTGTGGGGCTGGGCGCTGGTCGCCCAGGTGGCGTTTATGCTCATCGGGTACCCGTGGTATACCGGGAATATTCTGTTTGCCTTTGCCGTTACGGGCCAGGTCCTGCGGTGGGTCAGCCAGCCGTCCTGGTATTACACCCTCCTGGCGGCTGGACTGCTGGTCACCTGGATACCCCTGTCAACCGGCAGCTACGGCATGGCAGGAGTGGGCATGCTCACCGCCAGCTGGCTGCTTTGTCGCGCACAGCATGCACCGGAACGGCTGGGATACGGGGTGTTGTGGGCCCTCATGGTGTTGCTGATGAATATGCATGACGTGAGTGAATCAGTGGCCGGGCTGGCGATTGCGCTGCTGACGCTGATGGTGTGCTCATCTGCCGGAGAACGTGTGAAACGCTTCTGGCCGCGGCAGTTCTTCGTGATGTTCTATGCCGTGCACCTGGCGGTACTGGGTATTGTCGTCTCAATGTGAACGCAGGAGCAGGAAAGGGCGATGTCGTTCAGGTATAGTAGCTTTTATTAACTGAACGATAGGCAATTGTTATGGCAGAAGAAAAACGCCCTGTACTGAGCCTGAAACGAAAACCGGCGGAGAACAGCACGGCCCCCGCAGAGGCAACCCCTGCTCCTGGTGTGGTGCGCCGAAAGAAGGTCGTGGTGGTCTCGTCCCCGCCGGCCTGGAAGGCAAAGAAAGCGAAACTTGAGAAGGCTAAACAAGCGGCCGAAGCCGACGCGCGCAACGCTGCGCCGGCGCCGGATAAAGCGGTAAAGACGCCACCTCCGGTGCGTTATCTTCGCCTGCTGCCGCCGGAACAGGCCATCATGACCCTGAAGGCATTCTGGCCACAGCTGTTCGACGGAAACTCACCCCGTCTGCTGGCGACGGGAATGCGCGAGCAGCTGTTTGCCGACATTGTGAACCGCGACCTGCCGCTGTCGCATAAACAGGTCATTAAGTGCCTGAAGAGTCTGACCCGGTCTGCGGGCTATCTGTCCCGGATGAAGGTGGGGGCCTCCCGCTATGATCTGCAGGGGAATGCCGTTGCGACCGTCACTGCAGAGGAAGCGCAGTACGCCAGTGAGCGCATGATGAAGGAGCTGCTGCGAGCTGAACGAAAGATGAGTCAGACCCTTTAATTATATTTACCCATTCCTGATAATTATACCTGGTAATCCTCAGCTAATAGATGTAACGAAAATTAGCTGAGGGTATGCCTGAAATAGCAACAGGTATTCATTTTATATTTGCCGCATTACAGGCTGCGGCATCATAACTGTCCGTGCAGACAGATTCTGGATGACGATGACTGAAAAAATTATTGCTCTCGTAGATTATGAAAATATTGGTACACTTGAAAGTGTCCGTCTGTCCCGTTATGAACGCCTTATTTTATTTACCGGGCCTCAGCAGGAGTTTATACGTTTTCCAGCTGTAACGTATGCAGGTGATATATCGGTAAGCGTATTCCAGGTTGCAAATGTGTCAAAAAATAATGTGGACTTCCATCTGGTGTTTGAGCTGGGAAGACTTAGCGCGACTGCACCGGAAGAGACGATATTTCATATTATCTCGAATGATAAAGGCTATGATGGCGTCATTGCCGAGCTATGCAGGGCGGGGAGACGATGTTGCCGTATACCATCGCCTTGCTCTGCAGAGAAACCGAAGGCGGCACCTATGGTAATCAGTAACGATGAAGTGCTGCACCTGACCGATAAAGTCCAGTCATTAAGTAAAAAATCTGCAGGGAACCGCCCGGCGAATACTTCATCCCTGATGAATTATATTAAATCCCTGTCCGGTAATACAAAAGGCATGGCGCTTTATGGTCGCGTTAAAGAGGAATTAATCAGGCGTGGTGTGATTGCGGTGTATGAGAAAACAGTGGTCTGGCGATAATGAAATTAAGACGGCTGTGAATGTTATTTTTATCTAAAAAGGAATCAATATGTTCAGATATTTCATTCTGCGCCCTGGTAATGCTGCCAACTTGCTGATTTAGTGTATAATGGTGTTTTTGAGGTGCTCCCGTGGCTTCAGTCTCCGTCTGCTGTCCCTCCTGTTCCGCTACTGAAGGCGTGATGCGTAATGGCAAAAGTACTGCCGGGCATCAACGTTATCTCTGCTCTCACTGCCGTAAAACATGGCAACTGCAGTTCACTTACACCGCTTCTCAACCCGGTACGCACCAGAAAATCATTGATATGGCCATGAATGGTGTTGGATGCCGGGCAACCGCCCGCATTATGGGCGTTGGCCTCAACACGATTTTACGTCACTTAAAAAACTCAGGCCGCAGTCGGTAACCTCGCGCATACAGCCGGGCAGTGATGTGATTGTCTGCGCTGAAATGGACGAACAGTGGGGCTACGTCGGTGCTAAATCACGTCAGCGCTGGCTGTTTTACGCGTATGACAGGATACGCAGGGTGGTGGTAGCCCACGTCTTCGGTGAACGCACTCTGGCCACACTGGAGCGTCTTCTGAGCCTGCTGTCGGCCTTTGAGGTCGTGGTATGGATGACGGATGGCTGGCCGCTGTATGAATCACGCCTGAAGGGAAAGCTGCACGTTATCAGCAAGCGTTACACTCAGCGCATTGAGCGACATAATCTGAATCTGAGACAACATCTGGCAAGGCTGGGACGGAAGTCCCTGTCGTTCTCCAAATCGGTGGAGCTGCATGACAAAGTCATCGGGCACTATCTGAACATAAAACACTATCAGTAAATTGGAGTCATTACCGATCATGTCAGCTTCACACACCAGAACGGGTGATATATGGATCATCATTACCCCAACGGCAGTTTTACACCATGGCTAATATGGATGCTGTCTTACTAAGATAATTGGTTTTTAGCGAGTGACGAGCCAGGTTGTGTCAGTCTGTCTCATGTCGATATTACGGGGATGATGCAAACCTGAATGCTGCGATATTGGCGTGTCAGGGGAGGCATCTTACGGTATCATTTACCGCAATTTTTAAGATGCAATGCCCTTCATCGCAGGCTTTTCTTCAGACCAGGATGATTCATGAACGACAAAATCAGTCAGGACACGATCAACAAAGCCCTGTGGGCCGCGTGTGATACGTTCCGTGGCACCATCAGTGCTGATACCTATAAAGACTTTATCCTTACCATGCTGTTCCTTAAGTACATTTCGGATGTCTGGCAGGATCATTACGATGAATATAAAAAACAGTATGGTGATGCACCAGAACTCATTGAAGCCATGATGGCCAACGAGCGTTTTGTACTGCCAAAAAGTGCCAGCTTTTATGCGCTGTACGAACGCCGCCATGAGCCGGGTAACGGTGAGCGTATCGATCAGGCTCTGCATGCGATTGAAGAAGCTAATGGCACCAAACTGAAAGACGCCGGGAAAAGCGTGTTCCAGGATATTTCGTTTAACACCGATCGCCTAGGTGAAGAAAAACAGAAGAACACCATCCTGCGTCAGCTGCTGGAAGACTTTGCCGGTCAAGATCTTAACCTGAAGCCGAGCCGTGTCGGTACGCTGGACGTTATCGGTAATGCCTACGAATATCTGATCAAAAACTTTGCTGCCAGCGGTGGGCAGAAAGCCGGGGAATTCTATACCCCGCCGGAAGTTTCGGACCTGATTGCAGAACTGCTCGATCCGCAACCGGGTGATACCATCTGCGATCCAGCCTGTGGTTCCGGTTCATTATTGATGAAGTGTGGGCGTAAAATTGTCTCCGGGCATGATAGTCGTAACTATGCATTGTTCGGTCAGGAAGCGATCGGTTCTACGTGGTCGCTGGCGAAAATGAATATGTTCCTGCACGGGGAAGACAACCATAAAATCGAGTGGGGCGATACCATTCGTAACCCGAAGCTGCTCGATAAAAATGGCGACCTGATGCTGTTTGATATCGTGACCGCTAACCCACCGTTCAGCCTCGATAAGTGGGGCCATGACGAGGCCGAGAACGATAAGTTTGGCCGTTTTCGTCGCGGTGTACCGCCGAAGACTAAAGGAGATTACGCTTTTATCTCGCATATGATCGAAACCCTGAAACCGGGAACTGGCCGTATGGGCGTAGTTGTGCCACACGGTGTGCTTTTCCGTGGCTCCAGCGAAGGTAAAATTCGCCAGAAACTGATCGACGAAAATTTGCTGGATGCGGTAATTGGTCTGCCGGAAAAACTGTTCTACGGTACGGGGATTCCGGCTGCGATTCTGATTTTCAAAAAGCAGAAAGTTGATGACAAGGTGCTGTTTATCGATGCCAGCCGTGAATTCAAGGCAGGTAAAAACCAGAACCAGCTTAGCGAAGAAAACATTAAGAAAATCGTCAAGACCTACCGTGATGGCGATAACGTCGAGAAATACGCCTATCTCGCCAGCCTGAAAGAGATTCAGGACAACGACTATAACCTCAATATCCCGCGCTATGTCGATACCTTTGAAGAAGAGGATGAGATTGACCTGCTGGCGGTGCGAGCAGAACGCGAGCAACTGAAGGCGGAATTGGCGAAGCTGGAAACGGAGATGGCTGGATATTTGAAGGAGTTGGGTTATGGCTCGTGATTCGCTTTACCCAGTGAGCGTTAAAGCTGGAAAACCGATCCTTGGAATGCTACCTACAGGATGGCAAAAGTTATCATTAGAAAAGTGCTTAAATATAGAGGCAAGAAAGGCATATATACAAGATAATCAAGAGTATGACTTAGTTACAGTAAAGCGCTCCAGAGGTGGCGTAATAAGACGTGAGCATCTTAAAGGAAAAGATATCTCCGTAAAAAGTCAATTCTATATTAAAGAAGGCGACTTTCTCATATCAAAACGACAAATTGTGCACGGTGCTTGCGGTCTTGTACCTAAAGAACTTTCTGGCTCAATTGTATCGAATGAATATTGTGTGCTTACAGGGAAGTCCGGTTTTTATCTTCCTTATATGGAATTTCTATCGGAGTCTCTATATTTCCAGCAAACCTGCTTCCACTCTAGCATTGGTGTGCACATAGAGAAAATGATTTTTAAGTTAGATAGTTGGTTTAAGTGGCCATTTAATATCCCCCCACTGTCTGAACAAAAGAGAATCGTTAAAATCCTGTCAACCTGGGATAAGGCGATTTCGGTGACGGAAAAGCTGCTCGCCAATAGTCAGAAGCAGAAAAAAGCCCTGATGCAGCAATTAGTTACCGGGAAGAAACGCTTGCTGGATGAGAATGGGGTGAGGTTTAGTGGGGAGTGGTGTACGTGCACTTTGTCTGAAGTAGCACATATTATTATGGGATCATCACCTAAATCCGAAGCCTACAACGATAATGGCTTAGGTTTGCCATTAATACAGGGTAATGCCGATATAAAGTGCCGAGTTTCATGTCCCAGAGTTTATACGTCTGACATTACGAAAGAATGTACTCCTGGAGATATTCTTCTAAGTGTCAGGGCACCTGTAGGTACTGTTGCACTTTCTCAACATAAAGCATGTATAGGGCGTGGTATATCGGCTATAAAATCCAAGAGAAAAATGAGTCAATCATTTCTTTATCAATGGTTTCTTTGGTTTGAACCAAAATGGTGTTACCTATCACAAGGTAGCACATTTGAATCAATTAATAGTGATGATATAAAGACATTAAAATTATCAGTGCCCAATTTTGAAGAACAACAAAAAATTGCCGCCGTTCTGTCCGCAGCCGACGTTGAAATCTCCACGCTGGAGAAAAAACTCGCCTGCC
>OCJU01000074.1_pt1 | contig 21297 bp, 24 predicted proteins | sample 1480821 | NCBI WGS metagenome assembly OCJU01 (sample SAMN05301490, study PRJEB22388) | human gut metagenome | isolation source: Infant 2 DOL 12 skin | host: Homo sapiens | place: USA: Pittsburgh, Magee-Womens Hospital of UPMC | collected 2013/2014
CAACGACATGATAAAATGGTAGTTAGCTATATTTTTCTAACTTTGCAACAGAACCAAAATTGTTATATGACTCCCGAACGACTACACAAAAGCTACCGAATAGCTACCCAAAATCAAAAATGACTCCCAAATGGCTACATAAAATCAAAAATAGCTCCCAAATAGCTCCCTTTTTATGGAGCCATTTGGGAGCTAAAAGGGAGTCAAATGGTAGCCATTTTTAAAATAGCTTCTTACCTTTTGTCTGCCAAAATTCTATTTGCTTTTGTAATTGTTTTTCATTTTCTCTTAAAGTCGATTTCATTAATTCCGTTAAATCAACTGGAGATATTTCTTTAATTAAATTTTTATATTTATATTTAGTTCTTTTATTCAATTCTCCCCATTTGTCTTCTTCATGAATTAACATGTAAACCATTGCTTGTTCATTTAATTTTTCTGGCGAAGTCCAATCTGGTTTCAAGATATGTAAATCATTAAAACAATCATTCCAGTAATCCACCATATCTCTTTTAAGTTCAATTTCTACACGCCATAAGTGATCAGACATAACTTCGACATCTGCGTTATCTTTACGTTCTTGTTTTTTGTTATAAATTCTAATAAATCTATCACTATCACGAACGCCAAAATATTTTGTTTCTGGTTTCCCGTCACGACCATAAAATACAGTTTTCTTAACTGCTTTATCAGTCATTGCATAATAATTACTTAAATCATCTTCAAAATCAAAAGCTAAATCTATTCTTGTAAAACCGTCATCTTCCATGTAGTTGATAATGTTTTGTTTTAACCAAAGCATTTCTTCATGCGTAAGTTTATTCGGATTAAATTCAACACGCATATTACGTCTATCCCATGTATCTGCTTTTACTTTGTCGTATTCGATATAAACTTTTTCCTGCAGTGCTTTAGCTTTAAATTTCGTTTGTAGTATATCCCAAAGTCGAATTTGTGGTTCGATACTCATAAATGACGATAGCTTTTGAGCGTTGTCACGACTGAGATTTCCAACTATTGTCATAGCGTCAAAACTTAATTTAGGATTTTGTGGGTGCACAGAATGCACTCCTAACCGGCTATTAGAGTATCCGGTTGAGGTGTAATTTGTAACTTCTTGTAATGTGCTTTGCTTTGAATGAATTTCTTGCTCTTTTCTACTCATAAAAAATCGACTCCTTAATTTAATTTAAGAAGTCGCCCACCCGAATATTTATCTTGATGTATATTTAAATATCGTTTAGTATTTAAATATACAAATTCATAAAAAACAACTCATGTTTTCTTTTTGGATTGTCGTTCACAAACTTTGGTCGGTGGGTGAGCGACTTCTTTTTATTTGTTTATTAATATAACACTATCAAAAGGCTTGGTCTAATCAGATCAAGTCTTTTTTAGTACCAAAACTTATTACATAATCAAAAATTAATTTTCTTTAGATAATTTATATTGCTTGTAAGCATAATAAACTATAAATGACTGTACTACTACTTGTGCAAAAGATAATGCTATACGAATGCTTTTCTTAGTTTTCTCACTCATTTTCTTCAACTCCTTTTGTTGCTTTATTCCAATTGCTTTATTGACGTTGAGCCTCGGAACCCTTAACAATCCCAAAACTTGTCGAATGGTCGGCTTAATAGCTCACGCTATGCCGACATTCGTCTCCAAGTTTAGTTAAGGGTTCTTCTCAACATCAATAAATTTTCTCGGCATAAATGCGTGTCTTATTATTTATTTTTATTCACTTTAAATAAAAAACGTCCCAAGTATGCTACATAATAATACTTAAGACGTTTTAATTTTTATTTAGTTTTTATCTCCTTTAACTTTATCAATCAAGTCATTAGCTTTATCTTTAACATCATCTACTACTTCTTTGGCTTTACCAGAAGCTTTATCTCCTTTACCTTCTGCTTTTAAATCCTTATTATCAGTAGCATCTCCAATAGTCTCTTTGATATTTCCTTTTGCTTGTTCGAATTTTTCTTCGCTCATTTTCTATTCCTCCTAAATAATCAATGTCTACAATACAATTCTATTATTCAAATACCCTTTTTAAAAGTGAAATCATATCCTTTTTTATCCCATGCATTAAACCTTGTATTATCCCATGTATACAAAATGATTTATGTATTACTCCTTTTCATTTAGAATATCAAAAACTATCCTACAGATAGACTACTCAAAAAATGAGTAGTCTTTTTATTTTGCATTTTAAGCCCTTTCTAGGACATTTAATCATTCCACGTATAAAAATGACTAAAAACTTTTTTTGTTCAACAGAGAGGCTATAAATCATTTTAAAATTTATTTCTCAACACTTTCAGAAAAAAATATGTTTTTTTATTTTAATTATCCTTCTCAATAAAAAGCTAAAACCTGAAAAAAATAGGTGTATAATGTAACTTTTATATTTTAAAATATTTTAAAAGAGCATAAGAGGAATCCTACACAGAAATGTCTCCGTATGTAGCCATTCGGTAGCCATTTCTGTGCAAAATATTGATTTGACAGTGTCAAATGGGATTCCTATTTATGCGATAAAAATTGTTATATGACTCCCGAACGACTACACAAAAGCTACCGAATAGCTACCCAAAATCAAAAATGACTCCCAAATGGCTACATAAAATCAAAAATAGCTCCCAAATAGCTCCCTTTTTATGGAGCCATTTGGGAGCTAAAAGGGAGTCAAATGGTAGCCATTTTTAAAATAGCTTCTTACCTTTTGTCTGCCAAAATTCTATTTGCTTTTGTAATTGTTTTTCATTTTCTCTTAAAGTCGATTTCATTAATTCCGTTAAATCAACTGGAGATATTTCTTTAATTAAATTTTTATATTTATATTTAGTTCTTTTATTCAATTCTCCCCATTTGTCTTCTTCATGAATTAACATGTAAACCATTGCTTGTTCATTTAATTTTTCTGGCGAAGTCCAATCTGGTTTCAAGATATGTAAATCATTAAAACAATCATTCCAGTAATCCACCATATCTCTTTTAAGTTCAATTTCTACACGCCATAAGTGATCAGACATAACTTCGACATCTGCGTTATCTTTACGTTCTTGTTTTTTGTTATAAATTCTAATAAATCTATCACTATCACGAACGCCAAAATATTTTGGGTTCTGTTGCAAAGTTGAATTTATAGTATAATTTTAACAAAAAGGAGTCTTCTGTATGAACTATTTCAGATATAAACAATTTAACAAGGATGTTATCACTGTAGCCGTTGGCTACTATCTAAGATATGCATTGAGTTATCGTGATATATCTGAAATATTAAGGGAACGTGGTGTAAACGTTCATCATTCAACAGTCTACCGTTGGGTTCAAGAATATGCCCCAATTTTGTATCAAATTTGGAAGAAAAAGCATAAAAAAGCTTATTACAAATGGCGTATTGATGAGACGTACATCAAAATAAAAGGAAAATGGAGCTATTTATATCGTGCCATTGATGCAGAGGGACATACATTAGATATTTGGTTGCGTAAGCAACGAGATAATCATTCAGCATATGCGTTTATCAAACGTCTCATTAAACAATTTGGTAAACCTCAAAAGGTAATTACAGATCAGGCACCTTCAACGAAAGTAGCAATAGCTAAAGTAATTAAAGCTTTTAAACTTAAACCTGACTGTCATTGTACATCGAAATATCTGAATAACCTCATTGAGCAAGATCACCGTCATATTAAAGTAAGAAAGACAAGATATCAAAGTATCAATACGGCAAAAAATACACTCAAAGGCATTGAATGTATTTACGCTCTATATAAAAAGAACCGCAGATCTCTTCAGATCTACGGATTTTCGCCATGCCACGAAATTAGGGATATGTTAGCCAGTTAAGGGAACAACGACATGATAAAATGGTAGTTAGCTATATTTTTCTAACTTTGCAACAGAACCTGTTAAGTTATGGAATTGGTGAAAATGTCAATTTTATCTGGAGATTACTAGCTTGTTATGTAACGAGTGTCACAGTGATTATAGTTGCCTTGATTATAATGATAATGATATTTGATCTTATAATTGGATTACTATTAAATTTTCAAATATTTTTAAAAAATAAAAAGTATGATGACTTTTTATAATTATTCGATTTATATAATGAAAAATTAAATGATTAAACATAGAAACCTCAAAACAAACCATATTTAATAGAGTTTATGGCGCCTTATACAAATAAAGGCTATGCTGTTAAAGAATTATGTAGCTATCTTCAGATTAATATGGATGATGTTTATACTATTGGCGATAGAAAATTGATTTACCTATGTTTAATACCCTAGATAATTCTTCTGATAATTTAGTTTTTGTTAGAGTTTAACATAACTGATGATTATCAGAAGTTCTAGCATAAAAAAGCACTACAAGTTCATGAGCTTGTAGCGCTTTTTATTGTGTTAATTACCAAACAACCGACTCCAGAAACCTTTTTTAGGTGATTTTTCTTCCTTATCTTCGTATTCATTATCTATTTCTTCGAATTGTTTATCGTCTATTGTGGATGGTTCTTCATTGAGGTTTTCATTCTCTTTCTCTTCAGGTATATCTTTATGCTGTACCTCTATGGGCTGTTCCTTTTCTGGTTGCTGATTAAAATCTTTAGTTTCTTCGGTAAACTTTGCTTCTTGCGCCTTAACATTTTGTCTATCATTAGAAGATGTATCAAAGGAATAATTAAGCTGTCTTTCTTCCTCTAATTGATTTTCTAGTTTTTGAATTTTTTTATTACTTTCTAAAGCCAATATTTGCTGATTCTCTAAAAGTCTATTAAGTGTATTTATTTGCTCTTTATCTCTATTTGATTGTTCTTTATATATAGCTACTTGGTTATATAATTGTTTTATTGTCTCATCTTTCACCAGGTTATCATTATTAGGTTCAGCTTCTTCTTTTTTTTCACCTTCAAAATCATCATTCTTATTTTGATTTTTTCTTATTCGGTTTACTACTATAGTTTCATCTTCACCGGATAAGTAATTTACGTTATCGATTTTTTGAAATTTTACATTTGCTTTTTTAGCATTATTATAAACAGTCATTTTTGTTACGTTTAATTCATCGGCAATTTCCTTCATACTTTTCATATAATGGCCTCCATATAATTATACACATGACATTTATACCATTATATAGCTATTATACTTGTTATTACAAGGGCATATAATTCATTATACATATAGCTATATACGGTTATACGTATAACTATATAGGATTATATGTATAAACTTTCAACCCTACATGTATAGGTGTTATACACCCTTTATACTTGCTATATAAGCGTTTATACGCTGTTATATGACATAACCATATAAAGGTATTATACGAAGCTTTATCTTTTTTGAAAATGCATACATCCAAATGTATATAAACAATTTAACAAAGCTTTTAAAAGTGTTATTATAAATATATATAAAAGAAACCCAACTACGGGAATAGTCAGGTTTCTTCGGTAATAAAACAAGTGATTTGTTTGTTTATATATTTGTTATATTCTTATTATATATTCTAAGAATTATTAGTGCAAGTCGAATACATATAAACTTACTTATAGCTTTTTATTACCTCTTTTAGAAATTTAAATATGAAAGAGGTTTTTGTATGTCCAACTTTAACATTAAAGAAATCCAAAAAGAAAAATTTTATCAATTACCTAAAGTGTTTTTTACGAATCCTAAATATGTTAATTTGTCTAACGATGCAAAAATAACATGGTCAATATTAAGAGATCGTTTAGATTTATCTATAAGAAATAATTGGGTAGATAAAAATGGAGATATATTTTTTATTTATACCAATGAAAAGCTTAAATCTATTTTAAATATTAGTAGTCCAAATAAGTTATCTAAAATTAAAAAAGAATTAACTCAAGCTGATTTATTCAATCAAATAAGAGTAGGTTTAAATAAACCTAATAAATTATATATTAAAAAACCGGAAGTAACAGAAGCTGATGTATATTATATTTCACAACAAGAAAATGATATAGAACAGCGTAATAACACGGACGTATCAAATTCATACGTCCAGAAATATGATAATGATACATCAAGAAATATTAATTTGATACATCATGACATATCAAAAGAATACACTAATGATACTGACTTAAGTAATACTGACTATATAGAGACTAAGAATAATGATACGCATGATATGAATGATACATATAACAATTCAACAAACCACAATCATTCGAATCATACAAATCATCAACAAAATGAATTTAATAATGATGCCTTAAAATTCCAAGTGCTTGAAGAATTGCCACAACAAATCAAAGATTACGTAAGTAATTTTGAAATTAGAGAAATTCGTATTATTAAAAGTGTTTTACTCAAAGGGAAGAAATCATTTAATAATGCCCATGATACCTATTATCGTTTAGAAGATGTTGAGTTTGAAATTGTCAGTGTCTTAAAACGTTTTAAAGCGATGCTGCTACAAAAGAATGAAACCGTTGAAGCTATGCAAGGATATTTAATGCAATCGATTAAAGCTGAACTTGAAGAAATACACGCACTTAATATGCGTCGTCAAAACATGAAACAACATAATATCTTTAGCCAATAATTTAGATAATTTTATAGCAATCAAAGAGACTTCAAAATACTCGGTTAAGTCATCAGATTTTTTAACTGATAATGACGAAAAAAATCAAGAAATCGTAAATGATTTAGAAAAAGGTTTATACCGAAAACGTATGTTGAGTTATGGTGGTTTGCTTAAACAAAAACATAAAATTTTAAATTTAGACGATGCCGAAGATGGTAATTTGATTAATACAAGTGACGAAGATAAAACAACAGACGAAGAAGAAAAAGCACATTCAATTACGGCAATTTGGAATTTTGAAAAACAAAATTATTACTTAAAAGATTTGAAACGTTAGCTTAAAAGCTAGCGTTTTTTTATGTCTTTTTGCCCCTGCGGGAACTATAGCGTTCAACCGGCATGGTTGACCAGTTTTTATGCCAATTTTTAAATTTGCATGTAACTGGGCAGTGTCTTAAAAAATCGACACTGGATTTGCTCAAATTTTTGCTTTTGGAAATAGCATATATTTATTTGGCTCATATTTGCGTTTTAAGAGCTTATATAAGTTTTTAGGCATAAAACTATATGATTTACCCCTAAATCTTTAAAATGCCCCCTTAAAACTCAAAATAAAGGTATTTAAAATTTTAAAAAATAAAAAAGCTACTAGCAAAAAACTAGTAGCTTAAATCTTAGTTAAATTTTGATGTAGTATTAATTTTTATATCTACGCTACAACGTCGATTCAAATTCGTGCAGTATTAATTTTTGTATCTGCGCCACAACGCCGATTACTAATAATGCAGTATTAATTTTTATATCTGTGCTGCAACACCGATTACTTAAAACTAAGATAAAAAATCGACGAAGGTCGATTATGGTTTTTGCACGCGTTCTTTTTAGAACGCATAAGTGCGCCCTTACGGGATTTAACTAGATTATAACGACGAAAATCAGACCTGTAAAGCGATAACTATTGTGATAAAGTTTGCTAAAAAGGAGTTTTGAAGTTGAAAAAAACAGAACGTAATTTATTTTCTATTTTCTTATCTTTAGGAAGTCTTTTTGCTATCTTTAGTGGTTTCTTTATTTTGGGCATTGGAATGTTAATTGGTGGAGCAACTTTATTAACTAAAAGTATTTCTGAAGAATAAAAGAGTTGACGCATTTATGCCGAGAAAATTTATTGTGCGTTGAGAAGAACCCTTAACTAAACTTGGAGACGAATGTCGGCATAGCGTGAGCTATTAAGCCGACCATTCGACAAGTTTTGGGATTGTTAAGGGTTCCGAGGATCAACGTCAATAAAGCAATTGGAATAAAGCATCTATGATTATTTGAAAACATAAGTTATAATACATTCAAAAATATTTTTGAATGAGGTGTAATTATGATTCAGACTATTGTAACTGCTGCTATTCTTTATATTGCGACAGCAGTAGATTTATTAGTAATTTTATTAATATTTTTTGCTAGAGCAAAGACTAGGAAAGAATATCGAGATATTTATATTGGTCAATATGTAGGTTCTGTGGCATTGATTGTCGTAAGTTTATTCTTTGCCTTTGTCTTAAATTATGTTCCTGAAAAATGGATATTAGGATTATTAGGGTTAATACCGATTTATTTAGGAATTAAAGTAGCTATTTATGATGATTGTGAAGGAGAAAAGAGAGCTAAAAAAGAATTGAATGAAAAAGGATTGTCTAAATTAGTTGGTACGGTTGCAATTGTTACAATAGCAAGTTGTGGTGCTGATAATATCGGTTTATTTGTTCCGTATTTTGTGACATTAAGTGTTACTAATTTATTAATTACTTTGTTTGTCTTTTTAATTTTAATTTTCTTCTTGGTATTTACTGCACAAAAATTAGCTAATATTCCAGGAGTTGGAGAAATTGTTGAGAAATTTAGTCGTTGGATTATGGCTGTTATTTATATAGCTTTAGGTTTATTTATTATTATTGAAAATGACACTATTCAAACAATTTTAGGATTTATATTTTAATTTAGGTTGTGATTTTATATGAGTTATGAAAATGCTTGTGATGTGATCTGTGTACATGAGGATAAAGTTAACAATGCTTTAAGTTTTTTAGAAGATGATAAATCTAAGAAATTACTTAACATTTTAGAAAAAATTTGTGATGAGAAGAAATTGAAAATCATATTATCTTTGATTAAAGAAGATGAGTTGTGTGTTTGTGATATTTCTTTGATATTGAAAATGAGTGTTGCTTCAACTTCACATCATTTAAGACTTTTATATAAAAATGATGTACTTGATTTTTATAAAGAGGGAAAGATGGCATATTATTTTATTAAAGACGATGAAATAAGAGAGTTTTTCTCTAAAAATCAGGAGGGTTTTTGAAACGAGTGAAACGAGTTTCTTCTTGTCTTGATACTATATAGAAATAACGTTCTTTTTTAATTATAATTGATATAAGGAGTGATTTTAAATGGAATTAATTTCTAAATTAATTCAAGAAGATATAAATAACGACTCAGAATTAGAAACATTGTACAAAGAACAAGGAGAGAAATTAGAATTCTCAATAGCTGTTGTTAGTTTACGAAAAGATATTGGATGGTCACAAATGCAGTTTGCTCAAAAACTAAAAGTACCTCAAACAACTATTGAAATTATTGAAAACGGGGATGTACTTCCAACAATGTCTCTTTTAAGATCAGTAGCTGATGTAACAGAAAAGAAATTGTGTATTTCATTTGTATAATTAAATAATATAAAAATGTAACAATGCAAGTGTTAACTATTATTTTGAAAAATTATAGTTAACGTTCATTTTATGTTTTTAAATTTCTTGAAGGTTAGGCGAGAGCAGTATTGGAAAAAGAAAAGTCACTAAAAAAAGAGATTCAAGATTTTTACTTGAATGGTGGAACATATGATGAAAAAGAAATATATTTTGGAGATTCAGTAGGTAAAGAAAAATTATAAAATTAATTTGGCAAATGGACTTCTTAAATACAGAAGTCCATTTTTTATGAATGTATACCTTAAGTAAATGTAATTCAAAAAGTCAAAAATAACTTAAGAGCTCTAAAGCTCTACTGCTAATAATTTAATAAACTCATTCTTTATAATGAATTTTTGGACATGTTGTGATTGATTTTATTAAAAGGTTATTATTTTTTATGCTAAAAACAGAATAAAAAATAAGAGCATAAGGAAATACAATGCCACTGACGTGTCAATCAGCATAGCTGATGTATTGTTCTTACCATTCCTTCGTCATTTGCTCTCACTATAAATGCGGTTATACCAGTATTTATAGTACATTTACATTAGACAAAAATGAATTAAGTAATTTTTATTCTATAAATTACGAATGGCATTATTAATGTGAACACCAATCCTATAGATAAAGCCTATTTAAAGGGCTTCAGAGACCCTTTTATTCTAGTAGAATAAAGAATTTTGAAGTTTTATTCTGATAGAATAAGCCATTTTTGACAAAATGAAACACCAAAAACGAAATTTAAGTAGTTATAGAAAATGAATTTGTGTTATTAATTGATACTTAAAATTTTAAAAAGCAATAAAACAAATCGCAAATTTTTATATGTTAAATTTTATGTTTTTTAAATTTATAAGGAGCTATTTTGGTATGAAGAGTTAGAAGTTTATTCACTAATGATTTTTTTAATCTCTTCTTTTTAAAAATCATTTTTGATATTTGATTATGTGCAAACGTGTTCTAATTTATATAAATTGAGAAAAGAGCAAGGATTCCTTTTTCAGAAATCATTAATTTATGATTTATTTGATTAAGTAAACAAAGCGCTTAATAGATTAATTATTTCTATTAAGCGCTTTGTATTTTAGATATGTATTGTCTCATTTTCATTTAAACGTATCTTTCTTTATGCATTATTGACTGCTTATAAAGGAACATTGGTAGACAAATGAATAATGATAATAAATACTACATTTATTTATAGATCCTTTGCTTTTTCATTTTTTTGCGTTTTTAATTCCTGATTTTTAAAGGCTTCTAAAATCTCTGGATGGTTTTCTTTAGCATAAAATACTAACAACGCATCCATAAAATCTATTTTACTGTCTCGTTCTTCTGCTACTAATTCATCAAATAATGGTTTGAAAGTTCTGTGTATTTTAATAGATGTTTTTTCTCTAGTTATTTTTTCTTTCGACATTTAAAATCCTCCTTAAGTATAAAACACTTACAATTTTATTAATGCATCTAAATAAACTGTAATAGTATTTTAGTTAGTTCATCTTTAACTAATTCATTTCAATATTTGCAAATTTTTTTAATAATATACTCATATTTATTATAAACATTTTGACTTTAGAAAAAGTGGAAATTGTATTATTTTAATCGAAGTAACTATATTATTTTATCATTGAGCTGACATAATTCAACTTATCGGAAGTGCATATGCTTACGTATTCACAAATGATATAATAACAGAGTCGCCTTAACTTCCGGCGGTATTTTCGACGGAAGGAGGTGCTTAATATGCTTATGATCTTCGTTCACATCATTGCACCAGTCATTAGTGGCTGTGCAGTTGCGTATTTTACTTACTGGCTTAGTAGTAAACGCAATAAATAGGAGGCGACGTTAAGCCGCATCAAAAAATCCCCTCACTACCACAAATAGTGAGGGGATTGGTGCATATATGCATATAATCTTCGTTAGATGTATTATAACATCATAGTGGAGAGGAATGCAAAGATAGAAGGAACATTAAAGGAGGAAGGTTATGAAAAGTAAAAAAAGTTTGGAAAAATTGTATGATGATTTATTTAGTACTAATTTTTTAATTAACTATGGTTATTTTGATATTACTCCAAAAAATAATCAAGATATAACAGATTTAAATAGCTATGGTAAATCAGATGCATTTTATTTGAAAATATTTAACATGAGTAAGTTAGCAGAATATATTTCTGATAATCCGTTTTATACTATGAAAATGTTTAATGATAAAAAAGTATATAGTACTGAACCAATAACATTTACTATTCCGAAAAGTAATATATCAAGGAGAGAGTATAAAATCCCTAATATATATAGCTATTTAAATTTGATGTTTTTTATACAAAAAAATAAAGAGGAATTTAAAAGAATTTTTCTAGCTAATAAATTTTCAACATCTAAATTTTTTTCACTTGCAGATTTTGATTTTAAATTTACGGATAATTTAAAAAAGACTTTACTTTTCGGGGGGAATCATATATTAAATGTTGATTTATCCAATTTTTACCATTCTCTCTATACACACAGTATCCCTTGGGTAATAATGGGGAAGAAAAATGCTAAAAAAGAAAGGGATAAAGGGTTTTCAAACAAATTAGATAAGTTAATTGCCTCCTGTCAATACAATCAAACTCATGGAATACCTACTGGGAATATTTTAAGTCGTATTATTAGTGAATTATATATGTGCTATATTGATTCTGAAATGGAAAATAAAGGATATAGGTATGCGAGATACGTAGATGACATATCATTCCCGTTTAATTTTGAAGAGGAAAAAGACAAGTTTTACAGAGATTTTAATAAGCTATGTATGAAATATGAATTGAAAATCAATGATAAGAAAACCGAAATAAATGATTTTCCATACATACATACACAGAACAAAGACTTTATATTTAATTATTTTAAAAATTATTCTTCAGATAGTAAAGAAGAAACTTGGATTATAGGTATTAAAAACTTTATTGATTTATGTATAGATGAAGAAAGAAAAGGTAATAAAGGCGCAATAAAATGTATTTTTCCAGTAATAGAAAATACCTTCAAGTATAAGAAAATCAATAAAAATAAAATAAGTAAGATATTTGGCTATACCAATAATATTACTAAATTTAACATTTTACAATTTATATTAGATTTATCACTAAAGGACTCTAAATTAACAAATAGATGTCTATCTTTATTAAACTATTTGGCTGTTAAAATGGATGATAAAAAAGTAGTCTCAAAACAAGTTAAACAGTATTTTAGAAATAGGAACGAAGAGATTAAAAATTTATTAGTATTTTATAATAAAAATGATTATCATCAAGAAACATACCAGATTCTTGTCTATATTGTTGAATATGATGTAGATATTCTTTTAAAAAAGAATGTTTTGAATTTACTAAATGAAAATACAGATAATTTATCTTTGTCATTATTGACAATAATTTATCTACGAAAGCCTTGGAGAATAGAAAGTTTATTGAAAAAAATTGATGACCTATTTAAAAATTCTAAGGATAGTTATCCCGAAAAAATAGGTGTAATGTCACAAAATTTATGGTATTTCAGATATTTTATTTATTATTTAATAAAAGAAAATGTAATTCCTAAAGATAAAATTAATAGTTATTGCAATAGTCAAAGCTATAGATCAAATCAAAAAGGATATAAGAGTGATTTAAACTGGCGTTATATTAATTCAAATGATGCTGTGGATGAATTTTTTAATGAATTATTAGAAGAAAAAGTACCACTTATAGATTTAGAGTATGTAAATTTAATATAATTAAATTTACAATTGTATTGTATGATTATTGTACGCTCTAAATAAACAAAAATAGTCCTCTTATTTTAATAAGAGGACTATTTTTGTTTAAAATTATTCAAGACCATTCGCTTTCTAACATACTCATTTGCCATAAATTATAATATTCTCCATTTAATTTTCTAAAGTCTCTTTTTTCTCCTTCTTTTATAAATCCAATCTTTTTGTAACTTTTAATAGCTGATTTATTAAAGGCAAAAACACCTAATTCAATTCTGTGTAGTCCCAAATCTTCAAAAGCCTTTTTCAATAATTTCTTTATTATTTTAGGGCCTAATCCTTGGCCACGCATTTGCGGATCACCTACTAAAACTTTACCTAACGTGGCGGAACAATTTTTAAAATCTATATTATTTAAAGCAATATGACCTATAATTTTTTTTGAATTATTTTCTTCAATGATAACTTTATAAATTATTTTACTAGAATTTTCTTTATTTGTGTCTTTAATATATTCCTTTAATTGTTCTTCATCTAGGGGATAATTAAAATCTGTACCTGCCCATTTGACTAAAAGTTCAGGAGAGTTTATCCAGTTTATTAATAAATCAAAATCTTTCTCCTCAAAATATTCAAACTTAATCAATAAATTACTCCTTAAATAATAGGTTATTAACTATAAAAATTCAGTGAATGTTGCAATATAAACAACCACTACAATTTTTTGATACTTTCTTCATCAACTTTCTATCTTAAATTTTCGATTTTTTATAAAGCGTTTTGTATTATCTAAATAACTCTTTACAATTTACTGATTTTTAAGCTTTTGCTAATAGATTTATGCAACTTTAATATTATAAGTAAATCTATGCACTTCATCATTAAATTTAAATTCTGCCCAAATTTTATACATCCCTTTTTTAGGAAAATGAGCATAAAAGGTTGTAGAATCAGGTGATTCTGGGTGAACATGAATATAATCAGTTAATTGCTCATCAAATATAATCACATGTCCTAAAGCTCCTAAATAAGGTTGGGGAGTTAATTCTGTATTGAAAGTTAAAGGGACATGTTCATCTTCTTTAGCACTTATAGAATTTAAAGTTACATGAACTCCTTTGTTAACTTTTACCCAATTTTTATCAGAATTTAAAGATGTTGTAGAGGTTATTTTATCTCCAATTTGCAGTTCAATAGGATGAACGGAATACACATGGTTTTTTGGTGTAACATCAACAAAAGCCTGGTAAGTTCCTGGCTCTAATTGTTGGTTAATTATAAATAAACCTTCATGCTTTTTTTGAGGGTGTAGGTGGTAATATTTCTCCATGTCATTAGATACTAAAACGAAATGCATTTCTTTTTCATGCATAGTATCTAATAATGGGGCATTATTAAATTCATCTTCTAACGTAATTTCTATATTACCATCTCTATATACAACATTTGCTTTAATTTCGGGTTTGTTTGAATGATATTCATGATTATGATTCATATTTTTATCCTCCTTAATTTTTAATAAGGGCATATCATTAAACGATATGCCCAACTATTTAAATTATTTAATTACATCGTAACCTTGATCTTCAATAGCTTCTTTAAAGTCGTTGAAAGCTACTTGATTTTCATCAAATTCAACTTCCACATTCCCATTCGCCAAGCTTACTTCTGAAGATGTTACACCATCTAATCCATTTAATGCTTTTTCAATTGAATGCTTGCAATGGTCACAGCTCATACCTTCTACATTAATAACTTCGTTAGTCAATGTTGTCACCTCCTTTCAAGAAATATAAGATTCTTATAATTTCATACGTTTTAGACGTAAAGCGTTTGTGACAACACTTACAGAACTTAAAGCCATTGCTGCTCCCGCAACCCAAGGTGCTAGCAGACCAATTGCTGCTATAGGGATACCTGCAACATTGTAACCAAACGCCCAAAATAGATTTTGGCGAATATTACGAATTGTAGATTTACTTGCTTTTATTGCTTTTGGAATTAATAAAAGGTCTCCTCCTAAAATAGTTATATCAGCAGCTTCGATTGCAACTTCTGTACCTGTACCAATGGCAATACCAATATCTGCTTTAACTAGTGCTGGAGCATCATTGACACCATCTCCAACCATAGCTACTTTTTTACCTTCAGATTGAATTTCTGCTACTTTAGAAGCTTTTTCTTCTGGTAAAACCTCTGCAATAATCGTGTCTATACCAACTTGTTTTGCTATTGCTTGTGCGGTACGTTTGTTATCACCAGTTAACATAGCAACTTCAATACCTAATTCATGAAGTTTTTGAATAGCTTGTTGGGCAGTATCTTTAACTGTATCAGCTACAGCGACAACCCCTCTCAATTCGTTATCTACGCTTATAAGCATTGCAGTTTTTCCTTCTTTTTCAAATTGAGCGAGATTTGTTTCAGCTTCATTAGTTTGGATTCCTTTTTCACTCATTAGTTTTCGATTTCCGACAAAAAGTTCTTTACCATCAATTGTTGCATTTATACCGCGCCCTGGTATAGCTTCAAAATGGTCTACTTCTAAAAATTCTAATGATTTTTCTTTAGCATAACTTACGATAGCTTCAGCTAGTGGGTGTTCAGAACCTTTTTCTGCACTAGCTAACAATTGTAATGTTTGATCATCTCCACTAAAATCAGTGACTTCAGGTGTGCCATTTGTTATAGTGCCAGTTTTATCTAAAACAACTGTATTAATAGCGTGTGTACCTTCAATGTGTTCTCCACCTTTAAATAGAATGCCATTTTCAGCAGCTTTTCCGGTACCCACCATTATAGAAGTAGGCGTAGCTAAGCCTAACGCACAAGGACAAGCGATAACTAATACTGCTATTGCAGCAACTAAGGCTGGTTCAAATTGTCCCGGCTGAACTAATGAAATCCATATAATAAATGTGAAAATCGCGATACCTACAACGATAGGTACAAAATATCCAGAAATAATATCTGCTAGTCTTTGTATTGGCGCTTTAGAACCTTGTGCTTCTTCGACAACTTTAACAATGGAGGCAAGAGCTGTATCTTTACCAACTTTTGTTGCTTCAACAGTAATTGCTCCATTTTTATTCATTGTTGATCCTATAACATTATCATTTTGCATTTTTTCAACAGGAATAGATTCACCTGTCAACATTGACTCGTCAATTGAAGTCATACCTTTAATTATTTTGCCATCTACTGGTATTTTTTCTCCTGGTTTGATAACTAAATAGTCTCCTTCTTTTACCTCACTTAAAGGAACCATAGTCTCTTCACCGTTGCGTAATATACGTGCTTCTTTAGCTTGTAAATTCAACAATTTACTTAACGCATTTGTTGTTTGTGTTTTAGCACGTGCTTCTAAATACTTTCCGAAAAGAATTAAAGTAATTAATACAGCACTTGTTTCAAAATATAGGTGTGGCTCATAATTTGTATTAATTAACCACTTAATCGATTCATAAATACTATAAAAGAAGGCTGCGCTTGTACCTAAAGCGACAAGAACATCCATATTTGCTGACCCATTACGAAGGTTTTTATAAGCGCCTACATAAAATTGCCAACCAATAACAAATTGAACAGGCGTTGCTAATACAAATTGGAACCACGGGTTCATAAATATATGTGGTATTTGAATACCAAATAAATGAACGAACATTGTCATTAACAATGGAGCTGCTAAAACAGCTGAAACAACTAATTTAATTAACTGTCGTTTTAATTGTTTTTCTTTTTGGGAACTTTTTTCTGATGCTTCTTTTTTAGGTTGTGCCTCATACCCTAGGTTTTTAATACGTTGTTGAAATTCATCTACAGACGTCATATCAGGGTTGTATTCTACAGTAGCACTTTCTGTGGTTAAATTAACTGTAGCCTTATTTACACCTGAGATTCGATTTAAAACTTTTTCGATTTTATTCGAACAAGCTGCACACGTCATTCCCATTACATCGAGATCCACTTTTTCGGTTAAAACTCCATAACCTGTTTTTTGAATTGTATTTGCAATATCTTCTAATGATGTAACATTGGGGTTATATTCAATTGTAGCTTTCTCTGTAGAAGGATTTACATTAGCGTTAACTTCATCTAATTTATTTAGATTTTTTTCTACTTTATTCGAGCAAGCTGCACATGTCATGCCTGTGATACCTAATGAGGTTTTTTTAATATTTTCACTCAATTATTTCTTTCCTCCTATTTTGAAAATTGTTTTAATACAACCATCAATTCTTTGATACTTTCTTCTCCGTTGCCATTTTTAATACCTTCACTTACACAATTAGATATATGGTCTTCAGTTACTATAAAACCCACTTGTTTTAGGGCTGATTGTATTGCTGTTATTTGTACTAGTACATCTATACAATATCTATCTTCTGCTATCATTGATTGTAAACCGCGCATTTGTCCTTCTAATCTTTTGAGTCTATTGAGCAATGCGTCATTGTTTTTAACAGTAGTAGTGTTCAATTTCACCCCTCCTCATATACCCTAACGGGGTATCTCTTGTTGGAATCTATATTATACCCCCATCAGGTATAAGTCAATACAAAAGTTTCATATAAAAAATTAATATTTATAGTTTGTTTTAAGAGGTACACTTGTATAAAATGTATGCTAAAACTTATATTAGGAGAGATATATTTGGATAAAAATATACAACTTGAGCTTTACACAAGACCTACATGCTCTGATTGCCAAGAATCAAAAAGGTATTTAAACTCTCAAGAGATTAGTTATAGTCATAAAGATGTAAGTCAAAATTTGGACTTAGAAGAAGAAATGAAAAAAATATCAGGCAACCGAATTGTTCCCTTATTTGTTTTTTATAAAAAAAATTTTTGGGGTAAAAAAAAGTTGTTTAAATATTACGTGGGATTTGAAAATAACAAAAAAGATATATTAAATATATTGGAATAATTAAATAAACAGCCATTATTAAAAAATAATGGCTGTTTATTTAATGATGATGTTGACTGTCTTCTTCTTTCACGATACAAAACAATTTTTCACTATGATTATTGTTAGAAGTTTCAGTCTGTATTGTGACATGTTGAATATTTTGATGATTGAGTTCATGTTCTATACGTTTAAGTAAAAACTCATTTTCAGTAATGGTCATTGTATCTTCTACAACAATATGACAAGATAACGCGTTTAATCCGCTAGTTACTGACCAAACATGAAAGTCATGAATATTTTTAACTTCTTTGAATTTTTTAATAGTTTTAATAATGTCTTTTGTATTTATATTGCTTGGTGCTCCCTCCATTAATACATGAAGACTTGATTTTGTTACATAAAAGCCGCTACGTAGTACTAAAATTGCTACAATCACACTTGCTAAAGGATCCGCCCACCCCCATCTAAAAAATATAATGAGAAGGGCTGCTATAACTGCACCTATAGATCCAAGCATGTCGCTTATTACATGCAAATATGCTCCACGCATATTTAAGTTTTCTTCTACATCGCTCCCACGCAGCATTATCCAAGCCACAATAATATTAATAAACAAGCCTACCAAGGCGATAATTAACATGCCTGTAGAAGCTACCTCAGGGGGGTTTTTAAATCTCTCAATAGCTTCATAAAAAATATAGATAGCTATTAACATCAAAGTAATACCATTAAGTACAGCTGCTAGTATTTCAAACCTTTTGTAGCCAAAAGTTTTATTTGTATTAGCTTGCTTCGCTCCTAAAGTAAATGCAATTAAAGCAATACCTAAAGAAATAGAATCACTTAACATATGACCAGCATCTGAAATTAACGCAAGACTGTTAGTAAAGAAACCACCTAACCCTTCTACAATCATGTAACTTGTAATAATAATAAAACTAATTAATAAAGTCTTTTTGTTCGCGCCATGTGTATGATTATGATTGTGATCGTTTTCCATTTAATCCCTCCTCTTTTTAATGATGAAAAATATTTTCTATAATTTGAATTTTTGTTTTTATAACTATAGAGTTAAAAAATATAAAATTTCAATTAATGTTTTGTTACTCGAAGAAAATCATACTAACTTATGAATATATGCTCATATATTCATAAGTTAGTATGATTTTTATCCTTTGTCAATATAGAAATGCTTTGTATTTTGTATATTAAATAAAAACCCTACTTTGCTTTGGACAGTAGTGGGATTTTTGCATATGATAAACCACACTTCACTTGCTAAATATTAACTATATTATAATTAACAAGTGATAATTTCTTTTTAGAGAAAATGAGTCCGGGACATAAAGTATCTGGATAAGTGAAAAAAGACAATTTCTATTGAAATAATATAGAAATTGTCTTTTTTATATTTTTTTTGAATATTTTCAGCTCGTTGAGCTGTTACTTTTCTTATATTAAGTGCCATTAGCACAAATCCTAGTTCTCTTTTGGCTTTATTTATCCCTCGAACGGACATTCGAGTGAAACCCAAAATAGCCTTCATAAATCCAAAAACAGGCTCCACATCAATTTTTCTTTGACTGTAGATGGTTTTTATTTTTGGTTCTGAAAGCTTTTTATTAATTTGGGCTTTAAAATATTCCCAATTATAATTTTTCATTATTTTTTTATTCGTTTTTGAATTGTATTTCATGCATTGGTGTCTCAGAGGACATTCTGAACAATCATCACATTCATATAATTTGAAATCTCTCTTAAACCCATATTTATCATGGCGATAGGCATATCTTTTAAAACCCAATCGCTTATTGTTTGGACAAATATATTCATCGTTAATTTCGTCATAATCCCAATTTTGAGTGTTAAAGATGTCGCTTTTATATTTTTTAGTTTTATCTTTTATAAACATACCGTAGGTTATAAGTGGTATTCGATTAAAATCATCTATAATTGCCATATAATTGGGTTCGCTACCATAACCTGCATCAGCTACAATATATTCAGGTAAATGACCGTAGGTCTCTTGAATTGAATTTAAAAATGGTATCATCGTTCTTGTATCAGTCGGATTTTGATACACATTATAAGATAAAACGAATTGAGAATTTGTCGCTATTTGTAAATTATAACCTGGCTTGAGTTGTCCATTTTTCATATGATCTTCTTTCATTCTCATAAATGTGGCATCATGATCTGTTTTAGAATAACTATTTCTATCCTTTAAAATAGATTTTTGGACGTCGTATTTATGCTTTCGCCCAGAGTAATCATTAATTTGCTTTTTATATTGTTTAATTTTAGTTCTTTTGAGCCGTATTTGTTTTCTTATTTTAGTACATTTTTCATTATCGATATGTTGATTTAAATCTTCGATTTCTTTATCCAAATGACTACCAATCAAATCTATTTCTTCCTTTGTTAAGTCATTATCGTGATCTTTTTTAATCTCAGGTATGATTTTATTTGTTACCAATTCATGATAGAGTGCTTTAGAATCTTCATTCATCTTTGTCTCATGGTTTTGAATACTCTTTTTCCATACAAATGTATATCGATTGGCATTCGCCTCAACTTTCGTACCATCAATAAAAATGGTTTGATCATCTATAAGATGTTGTTTCAAACACTGACTATGAAATTGAATAAATAATGATTCTAATAAAGCATCTACTTTTGGATTGACTCTAAATCGATTAATCGTTTTATAAGAAGGCTTTTGATTTTGTGATAACCACATCATCCGGATGCTATCATTAAGTAATTTTTCTATCTTACGTCCTGAAAACACAGATTGTGTGTAGGCATATAGAATGACTTTTAACATCATTTTGGGATGGTACGAGGTTGCACCACGATGATGTCTGAATTCATCGAATTCAGTTTTAGGAATTGTTTCTACAATATCATTGACATGTCGTGAAATATCATTTGTGGGGATAAGAACTGAAGTTTCCAATGGTAGAGTAAGTTGAGTCATGTTATAATCTTTATACATAAGGCACCTCGTTAATTTAGTTTAGTGACGTTTATTAAATTATACGAAAGTGCCTTATTTTTTTAAAGTATTTCAATGTAAAATTACATATAAATACAAAGTATTTTGGCGAGACTCTTGAGGGAACAGGACAAGCTGAAGACTACAGGCTGAAGCTGTCCCCTAAGAAAGCGAGCCAACAATACGTAGTATTGTAAATAAAGAAGCCAGTAAATGAATTTATAATAAACTCATTTACTGGCTAATTTGTTAGGAATTATGTCCCACCCTCTTTTCATATAGTACCAAAGTACTATAGATTTATTTTTAAATAAGTGTATTATCTA